>Ga0308166_1001527_pt1 | contig 24268 bp, 26 predicted proteins | sample PhyCR2_2_FD_202137 | JGI IMG/M metagenome (GOLD analysis project Ga0308166, IMG submission 202137) | Phyllosphere microbial communities from UC Gill Tract Community Farm, Albany, California, United States - DLSLCC.R2 | ecosystem: Host-associated > Plants > Phyllosphere > Unclassified | place... | reverse complement strand
CGTTATTTCCAGAATGGCAATTGCAGGCATTACCCTTTTGAAAATTTCTGAACGAACGCCGTTTTCAAAATTTTTCATCTTCATACGCTGATAAGCGGGGGATACATAACGAAGGAAGCATCATTAAAAGGAGAAATTGAGATGACTAAATGCACTATCAGCAGACGACCACTTTTCTGATGCCATCAGATTCACAGATGGCCGTAGTGCGCTCGCAATTGCAAGTTACTCTGTTTCGGCCAGGCGCACAGAACTCACCCATGAAGATTAACGCCGCAAAGCATCAGAGAAACATTTGAATGGTAAGAAATGACTAGCGGACTGCCACACCTTGTGACAAAACGGCCGGGAAATATCTGTCGGTGTTAAAATCGGGCTGTTACATCCGGCTCTTTTACAGCAGGTGATGCAATTAAGGAACACAGCCCGGGTTAGGGATATCGTTTATTTAAGCGGTTCCGCCAGTGTTACGATCCACAACTCGCTATCCACCTCAGGTTTCTTCAGCGGCTTCAGGCCGATTGTCGTGGCCACCGGCTTATCATCTACCGTCAGTGTCCCCTGATCCGTCACCCGATAATCTTTGCGCTTCTTGCCTTCAACCGGATTTTGCATGACTGCTTTCACACCGAAGTCGTTATCATTCGTGACCGCCAGCATTCTATTATCGATCAATGCCAGTCCTTCGGCCTTTTCCTGCTGCCAACCGAGTTGACGTAAATCGACCACCAGCGATTTCGCTGCGAGCTTAATACCGCGCTGCGCCAGCGTTTTCTCGTCGTCGAACTCCGGATAGTCGCAAGGCTTATCAAATGCTGAAAGCTCGGTAGCCGGACGCAAATCTACCTTGTAGACAAGGTTACGCATCGCGTCATTTTTGTTGGTGCCTTGCTCTATCAGCAGAAGATGCTGATTGTCGATCGCCACGATATCGCCAATTTTTGCATCACTGTTTTTACTGTAAGCCTCGCCGTCGATAGGGTAACCATACATCGCGGTTTTTCCGGTCGCCGGATCGAAGCTAACCAGCCGTGTAAAAGCGCGCCTGCTTTTTACTTTTACCGTCGATATCCAGCGTGCTCTGCACCGCAGCGATGATTCGCCCATCTGGCATGCGGGTGATTCCCTCAAAACCACGATTAGGCTGACGCCATTTTAGTATGTTCGGCAGTCCGCCCGCGATGGATTTTTCACCGTCTGCTGCCTGAGGGCCATGCATCGCCAGAATTTTACCGCGCTCATCAACGTTAATCAGGAACGGGCCATACTCATCGCACAGCCAGTATCCGCCCTTCCCATCCGGCGCAATGCCTTCTGTATCCAGACCGCGGTTATCTCCCTGCAGCACTTTCAGCGTATCGCTTAATGCGATTTCATTGGTTGCTCCAATGACGCCATCCTGCAACGGCAATCCGTTTACGTTGCCCTTATCGTCATGCAACGGTCGGGCATCCGTGGCTTCGGCTTTGCCGTTCTGTACACGAATATTCATCAGCAATGGAGCGAAATCTGGCGTGACAAAAATTTTTGACTCTTTCTTACCCCTATCAGGCGAGTCGGCATTCGGTCCGCGATCGGTGATGGTCACGAAGGTCAGCGCATCCCCCTGCCTGCCGGTAAAAAGCAAACCCGAGCCGATACCCACCGGCAAACCCTGGGGAAACGCGCTGGCGAAGGCACCGTAGTAGCTGAAATTGCGGCGGGTGAGTTAGGGGCGGATTATGCTACAGCTTACAAATTAGGGGTAACCGTTGATCTTGCCGCACCCTTTATTTTCGCCTCAGCCGCGGGTGCTGCAAGAGTTGCTTCGGTGTATTCTGGCCGTATCAGGCTGACTGAGCATGAGGGCGGAGTGCTGGGACATACGATTGCGCGTCACGTAGGAAGGACACCGGAACAACTGATTGCCCGTTTTTCAGAACCCCGCGCGCCCCATGTATCTAGTAGCTTCAAAAATCTCAGGCAGGCAGAGCTGGTCATATCTGAAGTGCTATCTGTTAAAAGAACACAGATTGAGTATGCTTTGAAGTAATCACATGCACGCACCACACTTGTTTATGCGCACAAGTTCAATTTTCCGATCGGTACATACATTGAGCGGGGGGCGACAGAGGTTAAGAAAGCCTATGGTGTCCGAATAGTCATCAGGCCCACGACTTTCAATGGTAAGCAATATTATCTTGTTACTGCGTTTCCTACGCCATAAGGAGTTATATGGATACTGATATGACTAAATCTTGCGAGATGGATAATCTCGTTGTGGCGTATTATGGTCAGGATTGTGATATTTTCGACCCTGATTGTGATTTTGATAACCTGCTAAATGAATATCTTGCCACTTCCAACCCTTTCAATCTGAGAATGCTACTGGCTAATATTCAGGATTTTGAACAGGAATCTGATGGCCTAAAGGTTTTTTCCGACCGGTACAGGTATGACTTTGCACCGTACAGATGGGATATGACAGCAGCGTAATGGCTCAGTATCGTTAAGGAAAGAGTGATCGAACACCTTCACGCTAACGGCCATTCCTCAGAGTTGTCGAAGTTTTGAGTGATCTCAGCGCGCTTTAGCCATGTGCATGCCTATGCTGCATGAATCCGCATGATCCCAAAAGGATCGTTAGCCCTCCGCCCCGCCACTACTGGCGGGCTTTTGCTTATGTCATGCAGGTGCATGAAAACCACTCCATAAAGCGGGCAGGCGTGGCGGGGCTACGAGCGCGCGCTGAGGGTATTTATATTAAAGGGCCAATTTTTTTGGCTTGAATGTAAAATCATCGTATATAACTTGCTTACAATAAAATCTCAGGCACTTACAGCACTAGTTAGGTGGAAAATGTCAATCAGAGTAAAAACTTTAACTCCTATTTCATACTCTCTGAAAGTTGATGCCATAAAGAAAAAACTGGCTAGATTTAATGATTGCGACTTTATCACAAACTTTTACAGGCACTTCCATTCTTTTCGTGATGAACATTCTGGAATAGCTGCCAATTTCCCATGGTGTTGTTTTCTTGCATTGAAGTGGAAGTTTTCAAATATAGAAAATAGAGATGCAAAAAGCATGTCTTATTCAGATTTCATTTCAATAGTGAATAGAATCTACGATCTTCAATCGGAAGCATCTAATCTTAACTCGGAAAGTAATTTGGCTTTAGGTATTAGAAGGCTGATGATAAATCAGTTTCTTTATCAGCACACAGACAAGTTTAATTATGCATCTCTAATTAGGCAGTATATTTGGTATGGTGATGACTTATATTTTAATGATAGATTTTTTGAAATTACAGGACTCAGCCTTAGTAATTACTACCGAATGGCGAGCTACTTCGTTATTCTATCCTCAATAAATAAAAGAAATGACTCTGAGATTTTCCCTCATAAGCTTTTCATTCTTCATTGGGCTCCATTAATTGGCATTGAGCAGGTTAAAAGGTTTTTCGATCTAATTACTGTCATGCCTGAGGGTCTTAGAAATTTCATGGCAGATTTTAAATTAAATAAAAACCTCACCATTGAATATTATGAAGATACCCCTATGTTAAGAAAACCTGCATTTCTTGCAGAAGATGGATTGGTTGTACTTTCAAAAAAAATCTTGAAAGCAGGCTTAGTAAACTTAGTGCCGGAAATACTTAAGAGCCATTTCAAAGAAGATTATAAGGTTGCTTTCGGAACAGCCCTTGAAGCATATACTGCTGATGTCTTTAGTCACTACGGTTATGGTTTTATTAGGGAAAATGACATAAAAAAATTGTATAAAACTCACGGGTTAGATGGTAAATCTGTTGATTTTCTGATTCATGAGGATGAAGGTTTTACTCTAATAGATTGTAAGGCTATTGAGCCTGCTCCGTACATTAAAACCACTAGTGACCCGGAGCGATTAAGGCAAAGGCTAAAATCCAGCTTTATTAAAGGTATCTTTCAGGGTCAGCACACTGCTTTTAATCTTTTGAGTTCAGGGTTGATTGATTCTTGCAAGAAAAAATCCATCATTATAGTTGTACATAGAGACCACTATCTTTCAACTGGTACCGATGTTGAGTCATTAATTTATCAATCATTGAGCGAGGAACTCATTCAGGAGTATGGGGTTATACCCATTCCTCTAAGTCGCGTTTATTATATTACTATCGATGGTTTAGAGCACTTATTAGGAATGTGCAGAGAAAAGAATGTTTCTATTAACCAATTTATAGATTATTGCTCTGAATGCGACTCTTCTTTTAAGACAAAAAAAGCCAGCATTGACATGCATATGACCGATTTCTTACCAGAAGGCGTACAAGATATAAAAAAAATAAAAGATGCTGGTGATTTGTTGTTTCGCAACATTACTGATGTGATAGGCGATGGGAGTAAAATATGGCAGGGAAAGGTAGAGGAATATATGAAAATGCTAAACTACCTGCGTTCATAATTCATGTTTTTATGACGGGGGTTTAGTCCCCCGTCATGCTTAATTTAGAATATATTCTTCAAAATTGATGACATCTTCACCCAGCCAGCTGTTTAACTCTTTGAAAAGCCTTTGCAGCGGCATAAGTTCATTACGTACAAACACTTTGCTGGCCTTTTCCACGTCACCAAACCCGCCCGTGTTGCTGGGGATAATCCCCATCAGCTGCGGCGGCACGCGATGTACGGCCAGCATGCCGTTGCGGCTCACGTTTTGATATTCAGTAATTCATCCTTCGCCGCCACCTTTGACAGCGGGATGATCTGGATACCATCCTTTTTCCCGTTCGGGCTGTGCATAAACAGGTTACGGAAGTTGCCAGGGCCCTTTGCGCTTTTCATAGCACCGCGGATATTGTCCACGTCCTGCTGGCTCAGTGCCGGGTCGGTCACGTACATGATGAAACCCGCATGACTGCCGTTGAGGTAATACTTGCGGCGTAACAGCGTAGCCGACTCATTCAGTAGCGCTGACGGGATGGCAGAAAGGTAGCCCGGCAGGCCGTAAATCTCCTGATTGATGTTCGGCTCCATCAGGTGAAAACGCTGCCCTTTGCAAACTCATAAGGCTCGGCACTGATGCCGTAATGAGCATACCAGTAGGTATCGAGGTCCAGACCGCGACGGGTGATCTTCGCCAGCGACGGTTCCAGCTTCAGCACGTTACCGAGGCGGCTGGTGCTCTTCTCCAGGCAGGCATTTCCGAAAATCAGGTAATCCAACGCGAAGTGGCTAAACGCCTGCTGACTCAGCAGCCGATGTGGGATAAAGGTACTCGCCAGAATATTGCACTTTACGCTGATGGGTGAGCTGTGAAGCACGGCGGCGCGGAACGCGCGCGCCAGCCCGTCAACGCTGACAGGCAGTTCATACCAGCGATCATTGATAACACACTCCAGGTAGTCCAGCAGTTCGCGGCGGTCCAGTACCGGGTTCGGGTCGCCAAAGGTAAAAGCCTCCGACGCTGCCCCGCTGGTCATGTTATCCGGCCGCGGCATGGGCTACGAGCGGATGCGGTTACTGCGTTTGCTCATCAGTAAATTTCCACAATGTTCTGCATTCTGCGTGTGTGCCGCCTGTCCCTGCAGCGGCTCGTTTGCCAGCGCGTGCATGGTCGCCCAGGCTAAATCGCCGTGACTGACTCCTTCGCTGCGGCTGGCGTCAAACTCCAGCCGCCCGCTGGCGATGGTGTCGTAAGCCTTCAGCACCAGGGCGTTTTTAACGTTCGGGTTATAGACAAACTCCTTCACCTGCGGGAAAAACGCTTTGACGTTCTCGTATACACCCAGCCCGACGCCGGTGGAGTCGATGCCGATACAGGTACACCGATGAGAAAGTGGGACGAACCTGTCTGTTCAGACATAACGGTCCGGATTCTTACATCGGTAAACGCAGATGTTTCTGGTCAGCGATACTCATGATCATAAGCATGTGGCGGATCGCGCAGAGCTCCCCTCTCCTTTGATTTGCGCTGTTATATCCCGGAAAAGATGTTTACATTTGTGCAGCAAACTTATCTGCTGCTCAGCAGAGCAACTCATGGATTGATCACAGGGAAATGCAGTGGTTAACGTCATCATCAAAGTCACAGCGCAAACAGAGGCAGGGAAAGTATGAGGGAGATTGCACCTGATGGCATAACCGGGATGCCGTCACGGACGGCAGCGTATCTGTGCCGTCAGATCGCTGGGCTTGTAAAAGGCGGGAGCCTGACGCCGGAGACCTGCCTGCGTATCTATGCTTTTTGTGGTATCAGGCCATCAGATACTCAGTGGCGACAGTTTCTTATCCCGGTGCTTTGCTTTCTGGGATTGCTGTCACTGGTTGCTGGCGCGGTGTTCTTTATTGCCTGGAACTGGGTCTGGCTGCCGAAGATGGCGAAATTTGCCCTGGCCGAACTGCTGATAGTCGCGCTCTCGGTGTTGGTCTGGTGGCGATGGTATAGCACGCTGGCTCGCAGCGCATTGCTGGCGGCAGGTTTAGGGTTCGGCGCCCTGTTTGCACTCTACGGGCAGATTTACCAGACCGGAGCTGACAGCTGGGAGCTATTCAGGGCCTGGTTAGGCGTTCTTTTGCCGCTGGCGCTGATTGCCCGGCAAAACAGCCTGTGGTTTTGCAGCTGGCTGGTCGCTAACCTGGGGTTTCAGCTCTATTACACCACGTTACCCACGTCACTGCTGGATCTCGCTGTTTTTGACAACGTTACCCGGCTCCCGACAGCTGTGCTTTACAGCTATCTGGCGCTGCTGGCAGCCTGCCTGGTTGTCCGGGAAGCGCTGGCCTGGCGGGCGATTACCCATCGCCCTAAAAGCTGGCTGGCAAGCCGCTGGTTCTCACGCGTCATGGCAGGATTTTTACTGTTGCTGCTGACCACCATCGTGACCGGAAACCTCTCTGACTGGCAAGGGGCTAACCACGTTACATCTGTCACGATAGGCTGGATGATCACCCTGCTGGCCGGTTATTACCTGTACCGTTATCGCTACGTGGACCTTTGCATGCTGACGCTGGGTGTTGCCAGTCTGACCGTTGTGGGCTGCGCGCTGATCATGCAGCTTTTCCTGCTGGCCTATGATACGGGTGACCTGTTTCTGACCGGTGCACTGATGATTTTCTGGGTATTGGTCAATGGTTCTATCCTGCTGAACTGGCAACGCAAACTGGCTGAAAAGGGGCCAATTGATCTGGTTCCTGCCAGGCTGACCTTACTGACAAGCACCTTGCGTCAGCAGGGTTTGCTGAGCGCCTCGCAGATTGAGGAAATTAAGCAACGCGGTCACGCATCGGATCTGCCCTGGTATCTGAGGCTCGCGCTGAGTGTCGGAGGCTGGATCGCAGCCATCATCATTCTGTTACTGATGGCGCTGGTGCTCTATACCGCTGACTTACTCGACGATCCGAATTCTGCCACCCTTATTCTTCCTTCACTGCTGCTCGCCGTCATTGCGCGAGGCCTGTTACGCAATGAGCGTGATGATAAACATCACCTCGGGCTGGCGTGGGCTATTGCGGCAACGTGCGGGCTGATCTTCGGCGTTCTGCTGCAAATCCAGAGCAGTGACTTCAGCTTTATGATGTCTGGTTCATTGTGTGCCTTGCCGATTCTTGCCGTGATGGCCGTGTCGATGCCTGACCGCACCTACCGTTTTATGGCCATCACGGCCATGACCTTTTTTCTGGTGCTGGCGGGCTATTCACTGGCCCGGCTGACCCTGTCGCCGACGGCGGGTCACTTTGCTGTTTCTATACTGGTGGCGGCGGTCATATTTTTGTGGCTAGGGATTGTCAGCCATCAACTGAGGTTACAGGCTGGGCCATATGCTGAAGCGGTACCTCCCCTGCTGTATGGCATTCCGGCTGGTCTGATGATGCTGAGTTTCCTCGTGATAAATGCGGCGTTTATGACGGATATGTTCTGGTCCGCTGCGCAGTTTGCTACGCTTCAGTCTGCTATGGGCACAGGGATCGCGGCAGGTTTAATGCTGAGTGTGCTCAGTCAGAGAAGGAACGGCCAGCCGCTGTTTTCGATAATCACACTGCCCGCGGCCCTGATCTGCGGTGCTGCTGCTCTTTTCGCACCGGGTATCGGGCTGGGCTTGTGGCTGATTCTGATGGCGCGTTATCAGGGAAGTCCGGGAATGCTGGTGGTCAGTGGCGGTTTCATGGTGCTGTATGTCATTGGCTGGTATGCCTTCCTGGAAGTGACGCTGTTGCAAAAATCCCTGCTGCTGCTGGCGGGCGGTCTGGTTTTACTGGGGCTGGCATGGGGAGTCAAAAAAGTGTTGCCTGCACAGATTGGAGGTGCCAGTGAGAATGCGTAAACAGAGCCGATGGCTGGCAGGCGCAGTAATAGCGCTGGCGCTGGTGGCCGTCAATGTCAGCATCTGGCAAAAAGAGCAGTTGCTGAAACAGGGTGCGGTCATGATTCTACCCCTTGCGCCGGTTGACCCTCGATCCCTGATGCAGGGCGACTACATGGCACTGAATTATGCCCTTACCCGACCGCTGGAGGTGATGTTGTATCAACAGGCTGAGGCCTGCGGTGCGACACTGTCAGCGCCATGCCTGCCCACCAGCGGAACCCTGATTGTTGATCTCGATGCACAGCGTCATGCGACTCAGGCCCGGTTTGATCAGGGTGAACCTCTGCAACCAAATCAGCTGCGGGTGAAATACCATCAACATTATGGTTCGCTAACCGTCGGCACTAACGCTTATTTCTTTCAGGAAGGCCATGGCGAGCGTTTTGCGCAAGCCCGTTTCGGAGCCTTCCGGGTGGGGAGCGATGGCACGGCACTCCTGACGGCCCTGCTTGATGAGCAGGGTAAGGTGATTCAGCCTTAAGGGTAAGGGATGCTTGCGGGTCTGACTGAATTTTAGCTCTTTTCCGCGCGCGGTATTTAAAATCCTGTACGTCGCTGGCAATTCATTAACCAGAAGTCCAGACCCCCGGCTCTCTTCGCTGCGAACTGAATACCGGAATGACTGGCGTGCCCTCCGGTTTTTCCCAAAGCTGAATTGATATATTCTCACCCGCCTTCAGTTCGACTTTACCCTCACCCGCTTCCCGTACGGAAATACCAGGGACGTAAAGCGTTGACGCCAAAAGTATCCGTTAAAATCCAGGTTGTTCTGCTGGATGATCGGGCGCCAGTTTTAAAGCGGTCTCCAGTTTGGTTTCCTCTTCATAAGACATCAAAGCCACCTTTCGCAGGATTAGAATAGAAGCAATTTAACGAGGCGCTATGAGCATAATCGTGACGCGTATTGCTCACCAGACTCCAGCCTGTGCTGGAGGTTTCTTTTAACACCTCGTTATTGCAAATGAAGGCGTGAATTTGAATAGATAAAATAGAGACAGGCACTCGCGGGATTTTTTCCGTTTCATTGACGCTTCCCTTAAACTACACCGTACTGATCTCAACCCATGCGCTTATACGGCCCCCAGCGAACGACGTAAGCTCAGCTTTATCAGGTAAAAAACATGCTTTTGGCAAGTACCCGCTATATAAACTCCCCGACTCCCATGTCATCGGGATCATGAATCGTCAGCTGTTTGTGACTCTGGATGGGCCCAAGGGAACCGGTAAAACCACCCTGCTGGAGTCCATTACGCAAGTGCTAAGAGCAGATAACAGGAAGGTGGTCCGGCTTAGCGAGCAAAAAAGCGATCCCTTCAGGGCGGAATCCATGGCGCTGGTTAACCGACTTGCCAGAGATCCCTCCGTCGATCTGGAACGGGAGATTTGTGAACGCTTTGCTTTAAGCCGTGCCTGGATTTCACAGAACGTACTCACTAAGCAGCCCGGGAACTGCATTATTCTGATGGATCGCTGGTATCCGTCGGATGCCGCATTTCGACGAATGGTGCCTTTCGCAGAGATATTGCTGCTTAACATTGAGTACAACGTGAGTGTGCCAGATCTGCATGTCGGGGTGGTCACCGCACCAGAGGTATCATGGGAAAGAGCCGCAGCGCGTTCGCGGGGTCTGGGAAGTACGGTGATTCACCGCCTGGAAGAACATATCGCCTGTACCCGTACTTTTGAGCTTGAGGTTGCCAGGCACGGCTGGTATTTATGCCGCAATGAAGGAAGCATTGAAGAGGCCACAATGCAGGTAGTCGCTGAAATTAACAGAGTGCTTTGACGCCCTACAGGCATCTTTGCGATGCTCTCCCCCTCTTTACCTGTTGAGTAATAATCATCCACCGGAATTTTACTTGTCTGAAATCAACAATAGTCAGATTACCGCTGGCACAGTTATCCCACTTTCCCTTATAAAAATTGCTTTATTTTTCAAATAAGGCACAGGGAATTGCGCTACGCATCAATACCATTCAATCAAAATCAACTGGGCTGGCCTGCGGGCGAGCAGTGTTTTCCACCGCAGCCCATGTTGCGGGGGGATATCACTGCCGACTGGGTCATTGTCGGTGCGGGATTTGCCGGTGTCGCCTTTGCCCGCCGCCTGGCTGAAATTAATCCCACCCTGAAAATTATCATCGTTGAGGCGCACTGCACGCGGGAAAGCGCATCGGCACGGAATTCTGGTTTCGTTATCGGCCTGCCTCATAACATTGGCAGCTCTACCGCTGAATTAAAAAAGGCTAACGCCTACCGGAATTTGCTACAGGAAGGCATTCGTCAGCTGGAGCAGATTATTTCACAGCATGATCTTCAGTGCGACTGGGAACAGGTCGGTAAATATCACTGTCAGGCCGCGAATAGCAACGATCGTGTTTAGAAAGAGTACGCCAGCCATCTCGATTTAATGAATGAGTCGTGGCAGATGTTAAGCAGAGAAGAACTGTACCCTAAACTCGGCACGCGCTTTTACAGCAAAGGAATATTCACGCCAGGTTGCGTGTTGGTTAATCCGGCGCAGCTGATTGCTGGCCTGAACCATTATTTACCTGAAAATGTTCAACGTTACGATAATACACCAGTACTGGGTATTCGTTATGGCATCGTGGCTGAAGTGCTGACGCCATTTGGCGTGATCAAAACACCAAAAGTGATGCTGGCTACCAATGCACTCTCGCCAGAGCTGCGTCCGGGACTCTCGCGTCAGGCCGCTATGGCCACGTTTGCCAGCATTACCGATCCACTGACAGATGAACAACTCGCGACCCTTCCTCCTATGCAGAGTTGGGGGCTGACGCCCGTCAATGCCATTGCCGGAGCAACCTTCCGTTTCACAACAGATCGCCGCTTCCTGATTCGCCAGCATGTAATACCCGCGCTTAAAGGTCAGGTGAGTACCGCCAGGACTTACCTGGCAACTCAACTGCATCAGCGTTACGCGGAACGGGGCGCCTGAATGGGGCATGCTGAACAAATTTGTTTGCACAGCGGGTGGCTGTAACGGTGCTGGCGTTTCTAAACAGACCGTAGCGGGCAGTCTGCTGGCAGATTTCATTATGAAGCAGGATAACCCGCATATTGCGGATATGCTGTCGCTGGGAAAAGCCAGTTTTATGCCACCCTCACCGGCGCTGGATATCGGCATTGCATTTTCTCTGATGAAAGAGCGTTTTTCTGGACGAAAAGAGGTGTAACTGTTCCTGGTAAAAACGGACGGGGAAACCCGTTCGCTTTCTATCCGGATTGAGCCTTTTCTGATGAAGCCGATTGCGTATGACGCAGGGCTAATATTACAGAGAATAGACTGAACGGGCGCTGACTCTTTTTATTTTATAGATTCCTGTCAGATACCAGACGTTCAGCGTCTCTCAAATTGTTCTGTAATCCCCCAGCCACACTAATCAATTTCAGGACCTCAGTTTAATTAATGAGATACAGATCACAAAAACCCAAGATATACCGCACAAACTGTAGCAATAAGTTCATTTTAGCTTCACATTAGCTAATGTGAATACGCAAACTTTCAGGCGCCAGCCATGCTCAAATTTTCATTAAGCGAATGTTTTTCTTTGGCTATTTCAGTATTTACTGTGCTGAGCTTCATCTATCTGTGGTATACGGCACATAGTTTTTATTAATTTTTACTAATCAATTTTAAAAAAAATCTTTTTGGATCCACTTCTTCAAGGTTACGGAATACCTTTATGGCACGCTTCAGAATGAGTCAGCCTGTATTGCCCCGCATTACATTCATCCTGTTATTCTCACTCTATATTTCTGTTTTTCTCAATTTCGCCTTTTACCGCCAGGCTTACTCGCTTATAGAGATGAACGGGCTTAGCAAATATCTTTTTTTCCTCTCCATGCCAATCGTCGCTTTCTGCGTCATTAATATTGTGCTGACGCTTGCCTCATTTTTGTGGCTGGACAGGATAACCATTGCACTGTTTGTCATTGTCTCCGCTGCGGCTCAGTACTTTATTCAGCACTATGGCATCGTCCTTGATCGCTCGATGATCACCAATATGGTGGATACCACGCCAGCAGAAAGTATGGCGCTGCTGACACCAAAGATGATTGCGGTGATATTTTTTACCGGTTTTTTATGGCTGCTCTGGCCTTCTGGCCTGCGTTTAAAAAGTCGGTTCCGGTATGGAAAGGCGTGATTCAGCGCGCGGTGAGTCTGGTGATTTCTGTTGCACTGATAGCCATCATAGCCATGTTGTTTTATAAGGATTACGCCTCACTGTTTCGTAACAATCACGAGCTGGTGAAATCCCTGAGTCCGTCTAATTTCATTGCTGCCTCGCTCTCCTACTATAATCACCGCGAGCGGGCCAATCTTCCGCTGGTGAAAATAGGTGAAGATGCCCATCAACTTCCGGTCATGCTGGATGGCCCTAAAAAGAACCTGACGATTCTGGTGGTGGGTGAAACGTCTCGTGCCGCCAATTTTTCTCTGGGCGGTTATCAACGACCGACCAACCCCTTACTGGCGAAAGAGGACGTTGTCTATTTTCATGACTTCTCCTCCTGTGGCACCTCCACGGCGGTCTCCGTTCCCTGCATGTTCTCGAACATGCCACGCAGGCATTACGATGACGCCCTGGCCAGTCATCAGGAAGGATTGCTGGATGTGATTCAGCGTGCAGGTCTGAGTGTTCTATGGCATGAGAACGATGCGGGATGCAAAGGGGCGTGCGATCGCGTGCCTAATCAGGATATGACCGCGCTGAATCTTCCGGGAATGTGCATCAAAGGCGAGTGCTATGATGAGATTCTTTTCCATGGCCTGGAGGAGTATATCAACCAGCTTCAGGGCAGTGGCGTGATCGTGCTGCACACTATCGGCAGTCATGGCCCGACCTACAATCACCGTTATCCTCCGGAATTCGGCAAATTTAAACCCACCTGTGAAACTAATCAGATTCAGGAGTGTTCGCAGGAACAGTTGGTTAATACCTATGACAACACCATCCTGTATGCGGACTATATCGTCGATAAAGCGATTGAATTACTGAAAGCCCATCAGGAGAAGTTTACGACCAGTCTGGTTTACCTGTCTGATCACGGTGAGTCACTGGGTGAAAAAGGTGTTTATCTGCATGGCCTGCCCTATGCTATCGCGCCTGAAGTCCAGACCCGCGTGCCGCTGCTTATCTGGCTGTCGCCCGATTACCAGCAGCGTTATGCCGTGGACTACACATGTTTGAGCCATCAGGGTTCGACGCAAAAATACTCTCAGGACAATCTGTTTTCTACCATGCTGGGTATTACCGGCGTTCAGACCCGGGAATATGTTGCGACGGACGATATACTGGCGACATGCAGGAATAAGCCTGGTGGAAAATAAAAATCATTAAGCCTCGTTTCGGGGCTTTATTCAGGCTGGATGTTAGCAGCGGAACCGGGCTAACCGGCCAGTTTATGGCGCGGTTGTTTTCGATAATATCCTGAGGAGAAGGTGCACTACCCAGCTTTGCGAAGCTGGCGTAAAGCAGTGGCAACCGGGCCTGACCTTCTCCCTCGTTGGTTACCACCTGAGCACGCAGCATAACGGATGCTTTCCCGGTCACAGCAGTAACAAGGCTGCTGACGCCATGATTCCGCGATCGGCACTGAGTACACGGGTTCAAAGCCGGTATCGTTGACCGGAGACATAGCAGTTTGCACCGCGTCATAATGATCTCCGGCTACTGAGTGCTGGCAGCGGAATGGCGTGAATGACGGCTTCCACGTCAGTGTCTGAGCGCATGCCACTTCATCATCCAGAGGTCACCTGAACGAGTCATATCCACTGCACGCCACAAAAATCGCTCTTCATGCGTGCTGTCGAAATCGGGATCCACGTAGATGTGAATCCGCTTAATTGATCCCGTAACAGCGCTGGCGGATAATTCGGAAACCGGGCAGCCCCGTTACATCGACATGTGCTGGGCGGACGTCAGATGCTGTTCTACAACAGGGGTGTGTGCATCGGCCAGCGCCTTCACATCGGGATCCTTTATCTTCGTCGCGTCACTTTTCAACGTCGCCAGCACCTTCTTATGGTCCATTACACCGGCATTTTCCATATACATTTTGTCAAAATTACCACCGCTCTGCTTTTCCAGTTTGTCGGCCATGGCCTTATGTTTAGCATCTGGTGCAGTCGGTAATGCCACCTCTTTTTGCTTAGCAACCGCCTGAACTTTTTTCAAGGCACTGCCATGATCTTCAACCATCTTCTGCGCAAAGGTTTTAACTTCTGCGCTTTGTGTCGTGTTCAGCGCAATTTTGGCGGCGGCAATTTCATTGATATTGGCCTGAGCCATATCCTTCAGTGCTTTTTCGTCACCAGGACTGAGCTTGTCATTCTTAATGGTCTGCGGTGTATTCCCACCCTGCGGGGCGCTTGTCTGCGTCTCAGCCTGCACGCTGGCAGTGCTGAAGAGAGCGACAACGGCTGATACAGCCAGCCATCCTTTATAGCTTTTATTAATTTTCATTTTGAACTCCTGAATATTATGGGGAGACCGGTATCAGAAAACTCAGCTCAGCCTGATAGTGAAATAAGTCAGGTATCAGTTCGCGCGTGAACTCGCGTATTGCTAAAGCCGTTCAGATTTTTAATACAGGAAATGGTAGCTGGCAATCACGGTAGAAAGAGATGAAACTTGCAGGTGCGAAGTGTCGGCCAGAGCCGCCTTTGCTTTCCGCTTCTTCAGTCCGCTGCGGGTTTTCCAGGAAATTACCTGATCCGCCTCGATGAATCGTCATCTTTTCTACCTCGCTTAAGGTGCCATATATTGCAGAGTTATTAAGCGTCGTAGTAATTTCAGGTAATCGCAAATATATACAATGAATTGCAGCATTATAAAAATAATGAAAAGGCATTCCGCCTCGCTTAAAGCCGGATTTTTATCTATTACAAGCAAAGGCTTCAGCATGAAATTCATACAAAATATCAAAACACGGTACAGCTTTTTAGGATTTTTTTTGAGATAATTCTTAAGATTGCTATGCGCTTGTCGACCGTTTAATGCTGGGTAATAATGAACAGGTGGAATAATAATGTGATGAGGTTGAACTCATGTCACCTCCTTACATCGCTTTTTAATGTCCTGGTTCAGAATATTGAATAATATTTAGGAAAGATAACATGATCAAATCTCGCGCTTTAAAAGCCGCATTTGCGGTGGTTATATCCTGTACCGTGCTTGCTGCACCAGTTTCTGCAAATCCGGGCAACGGCAACGGTGGTGGCGGTCAGGGTAATGGTAATAGCGGAACCCAGGGTAATAACGGCAAAAGCGGAGAGCACGGAAACAAGGGGCATGGTAATCCCGGCGCAAAAGACAAACATGGAAATCGTAAGAACCCTGGACGACCCGATCACGTCGGGTCAGATATCAACTACTCTCTTGCGCGTAATCTTGCCGTCAATCATGGACTGGTCGGCTATCAGTCCCTCCCGCCAGGAATAGCAAAAAAAGTTGCTCGTGGTAAACCTTTGCCGCCGGGTATTGCCAAAAAAACGTTGCCTCCATCAATGATAAATGAACTGCCCTATTATCCTGGCTACGAGTGGAGAGCCGTCGGAGATGACCTGGTGCTTATTGCTCTGAGCACCGCTATCGTAACCGCCGTCATCAATGGTGTCTTCGACTAACCACATTTTAGTGATTCAGTGTAATTAAGCCTGAACCTGACTGAATGTCCTGTTACTGTTATTTAGCTGCCATGGGTAGTCACGACTACGACTCTGTTTTTTACCGGGATTTCCTGGCGCATTCAGTTGCGCAGAAATTATAAATCACTCGACATTTAATGGGTTAGTCCATGAGGCGTCGTTATTGAGCGTAAATGAATAGCGCAGCTAAAAGTAAGCAACAGGCTTTCTCTGAAACCGTTACGGGCGGATCACCGTCAGCTTAAAGGGACCGCTATTTTCAGCGGCATGCGTGATGGCGCGATTAATATCACTCAGTGCAAATTCCGTTACCGCGTAATGGCTGAGATCCAGTAATCCTGCCCGGATCAGCCCCACGAGCGTGTACACAGCCTGAGGTTCATACATCCACTGTCCTTTAATGGTGATGAGATTGCGCATGATCCACGGATAAGGCAGCGCCAGATCATCCCCACCCAGCATGCCGACGCCCCCCATCAGCACCGCACGACCATAGGGCCTCACCGACATAATGGCATTGCGCGCCGCGGATGCCGGAGCTGAAGGCGGGAGCAAATCCAGCACCGCATCAATGGGACCCTCCGCAGCACTTTTCATTGCAGAAATATCTTCATCAGCGACACCGCTGAGCGTGACGGTTTCAATCCGCGAGCCAAACCGTTTCCTGAGCTCCTGCAAAACCCGCGGGTTGCGTCCGGGCGCGATGACTTTACTGACTCCCATGGCGAGGGCAGCCAGCACGGCTGAACTGCCAAAATTACCGGTGGCCCCACTAACCAGTAAGTTCTCACCGGCTTTAAGTTCCATCGCCAGTAAACCACCATAGGCCACCAGTAACGTATTGATGGCGCACCATGCAGCGGCTTCAGCAGGATCGATATCACCCATTGCCACAGCATTTTCAGTGGGCACACGAATCTGTTCAGCGAAGCTGCCATTCAGATGGTATTGCTGGATTTTTTGTCCGCCTTCACCCCGTGCACTCCAGCCCTGTAACACGATTTCAGGCGACTGCGCGTTATCTCTCGATCGGACGGTGGGATCGCAAAAAACCCAGTCACCCGGTTTAAGCCATGCAGCATCGGGCCCTGTTTCGCGCACCCGGCCAATGGCCCCACACCCAGGAATAACCGGTGGAGGTAAAAGATATCTTCTGGCGCCACTGAATACTTCGCTGGCGTAGGAAAGAACGGGAGCGGCTACAACATCCACGATCACCTCCCCTGTTCCGAGGATCGGCGGCGGGACATCCTGAATGCTGAGTGGATTACCGAATGATTCGAGTACAGCTGCTTTCATAGTGTTACCTCTCATCTGCTGTAGAGAACACGACTATAAAAGGGCTTAACGGTGGCGAAAATAGACTAGTTTTATAGGGGTATAAATCACGACCAGGTTAACTCATGCAGCCAAAAAGTGAATTAAGTCATTTCCTGCGTTCGCGCCGCGCCAGGACCAAGCCTGACAGCAGGGATTTAAGAACCCGTGAAAGGCGTCGCACGCCGGGATTACGGCGTGAAGAGGTCGCAGCAAGAATTGGCATCAGTACAGAATGGTATACAAAAATCGAACAGGGCCGGGTAGACACGCTCTCAGACCGGATCGTCAGCGCGCTGGGCCGGGCGCTGGAGCTTGATAAGGTCGAGGTGCTGCATCTGCAGTCGCTTACTCGCCGGAAAACAGAGACTGAGAACGACGGCGTTATTCCGGAGGGCGTAATCAAACTGATTCGGAGCTTAGCCGAGCCCGCCTACGTCACTAACGCACACTGGGATGTGCTGATATGGAACAGCGCTGCTGCAGAGCTGATCACCGACTTCGGCCAGTTATCGGTCAAAGACAGGAACATCCTGATTTTCATGCTGACCACAGCTGAGGCCCGTGCCCTGTTCGGAGACACCTGGCATAAAGAAGCCCAAAGAATGCTGGGCCTGTTTCATGCTGACTACGATCGAAATGCGCATAACCCCGCATTTCCATCACTCATTAGCCGGCTTGAGCGCGAGTGTCAGGAATTCAGCGAATGGTGGAACGAGCATGTGATAGCTGCTCCCGTCTCCGGGACAAAATGCCTGACAGGCAAGGATGGCGTGAAGCGAAATTTCAGTTATTCCAGCTTCATGTCGAATGATGCGCCCTCGCTGAAGATGTCGATTTATGTGCCTGAAGGATAATGTTCATCGCGACAGCGGAATCAGGCTGGTCTCCTGATAGGTCATAATCAGGCTATCGAAAAGGTTAATATCCTGACGCGTGCGGGCAATTAATTGCGCACCGGCCACTGCGGTGTAGATCGCCAGTCCGCGCTGAGCATTTTTCCCGGTATTATCAGGTTCCTTTTCATTAAGGACCTGCGTCAGCCACTCAACGTTCGCCTCAACGAAACACTGCACCTCGCGCTTCACTTCCTCCGGCAGATCGTCATATTCCGCTGCCATAAAGCTGGAGAGACAGAGCCGGTTGGCATCTTCCAGCGACATACGGAAAATCTGCGGATAACGCTGCAGCGCCTCATCCGGTGACGCACTTTGTTCGCGGATGGTTTTTAAATTCTGCGCCGTGTCCTGACAGTATCGGTTAGCGACGGCGGCCCCCAGGTTGGCTTTGCTGGCGAAATGATAATAGATACTGGCATTCTTAATCTCCACCTCATCAGCGATGCTGCGAAAATTAATCCCGTTATAGCCATGATTCTGAGCAGCACTCTTTGCGGCTGCCAGAATAGCTTCACGTGCGTTGAGACTCATAATCCTGTTTTCCTTAAAGATGTGGATTCCCATTGTAAAGAAAAAAACCTTACCTGCCAACTGGTAGACAGGGATTGACAGAATAAACATTCACCGCCACAATCAATCTACCAATTGACAGGTAGGTAACTTAACCATGACTGATATCAACAATGCATCTGAAGCTTCTTCTCTCCCCTCGATGAAAATCTATGACTGGTATAATGGCCCTTATCCTGCACGGGTCAGAATTGCCCTGGCGGAAAAGGGATTACTTTCTCAGGTGGAATTTATCCCGGTAAATCTGTGGAAAGGTGAGCATAAAAAGCCCGAATTTTTAGCCATAAACTACTCAGGAACCCTGCCAGTATTAGCGCTGAAAGATGGAACGCTGATCGCAGAGTGCACCGCGATTACGCAATATCTGGACGTGCTGGATGAAAACCCTGTTCTGACGGGCGTCACGCCGGTAGAAAAAGGCGTTATCCATATGATGACCAAACGGGCTGAAATCGAATTTCTTGATGCGGTCAGCGTCTATTTCCACCATGCCACCGCAGGATTAGGGCCAGAGGTTGAGCTCTATCAGAATGCGGAATGGGGTGAGAAGATGCGTGAAAAGGCCATCCGTGGCATGCACTATTTCGATGGCGTTTTACGCTCACAGCCTTATGTCGCGGGCAATACGTTTACTATGGCCGATATCGCCGTAACAGGCGGCATGATCTTCGCGGCTCTGGTGAACCTTGCTGTGCCTGACGAATGTACTGCTCTGAAAGCGTGGTATTCAAACATCCAGCGCCGTCCCAGCTATCAGCAGTGGCAGGCACTGGTTGAAGCGGGCCGCCCTGTTTTCAATCCTTAATTTCAGGATACTGCTTTACAGGCTCATCTGAATCACCCAGCCTGGCTGAAAAAAACCCCGGAAATGCTTCCGGGGTTTTCTGGTTTTAAGACGCGCAGTCTCAGGGCCGCCGTCAGATTTCGTTGCCCTTGTCACTCTGGCCTGCATTACGCTCAAAGTGGCTGTTCACGAAGGTTCGGCAGCGTGGCGAGATGGGGTCAAGGAACACCTGCTCCGGCGAACCGGACTCTTCAATCATGCCCTGATGCAGAAACACCGCTTTGTTCGACACGTCACGCGCAAAGCCCATTTCATGCGTCACGATAATCATGGTACGTCCCTCTTCTGCCAGGCTACGTATCACTCGTAATACTTCCCCCACCAGCTCCGGATCCAGCGCAGAGGTCGGCTCATCAAACAGGATCGCTTTCGGCTGCTGCGCCAGCGCCCGGGCAATTGCCACGCGCTGCTGCTGTCCGCCGGATAGTTGCGACGGCCAGGCGTCGCGTTTTGCATAGAGTCCCACTTTATGCAGCAGCGCTTCGGCCTCTTCAATCGCCTCTTTATGACTGCGCTTTTGCACATGAACCGGCGCTTCGATGATATTTTGCATCACGGTTTTATGCGGCCACAGGTTGAAGCTCTGAAACACAAAGCCGAGCTGCATTCGCATCAGCTTGATGCGACGTCGCTGCTCGCGGCTCAGTTTCTCATCGGTGTTATCCAGCGTGACGTTAATGTCGCCCACCGCAACTTCACCCGCCTGTGGCACTTCAAGAAACGGAATACAGCGCAACAGTGTACTTTTGCCCGACCCGCTCGCACCAATCAGCGAAATCACATCGCCATCCTGCGCGGTCAGGCTGATATCGTGCAGCACTTCGTGTCCCGCATAACTCTTTCTGAGATGACTCAGCATGATGGTAGGTGCGGTCATGATCGTGCTCCAAAATAGTAAGGTGATAAGCGTCGTTCCAGCATCGAGACGCCTTTACTCACCAGCATAGTGAGTATCAGGTAGATCACCGCTGCGCTCAGGAATACTTCGAGGGCCCGGAAAGTGGAAGAGACGATGGAGTCGGCAATGCCGGTCATCTCCATCAGGCTGATGGTGCTGACCAGTGACGTTGCTTTGATCATCGAGATGATTTCATTGCTGTAGGCGGGTAGCGCCTGACGAATCGCTATCGGCAGGGTGATGCGCGTAAAGATTTTGTACGACGACATGCCCGACACTTTAGCGGCCTCCAGCGACTGCTGGCTGACGGCACGCAAACCGCCGCGCAGGATTTCTGAGGTGTAAGCAGCATCGTTAAGAATCAGCGCCAGCAAACCACACCAGTACGGGTCACGTAGCAGTGGCCAGAACAGGCTATCACGCACCGCCGGTAAACTGCCGAGGCCGTAATAAACCATAAAAATCTGGATCAGCAACGGCGTACCACGAAACAGCCAGACGTAAAAACGACAGAAAAAGCTCCCTGTGCGCGTCATGCGCAGCAGATTAAGCAGCAGTGCCAGCACGCCGCCGCCCAGCAGCGAGAGCAATGCCAGATTAATCGTCAGTGGCAATCCTTTCAGCAACGCCACCAGCGTCTGCTGTAAAAACATGATATCCACGTGGACTCCTTACCCCTTCACGCGCTGTTGACCGCGCATCGCAAACTTTTCCACGTAGCGGAAAACCATATCGGAACAGGTGGTGATAATCAGGTAGATCACCGCACCCACGCTGTAGAAGAAAAAGGACATTTGGGTGGAGTTGGCTGCCGTGGAAACCTGATTCATGGTTTCGACCAGCCCGGTGACAGAGACCAGCGCCGACTCTTTGATAACAGATTGCCACTGGTTGCCCATGCCCGGCAGCGCAGTGCGCAACGCCTGCGGCACGATAATGCGTCGAAACATCATCAGCCGCCCCATGCCGGTTACCGTCGCGGCTTCCAGCGTACCGCCCGGAATGGCGTAGAACGCGCCGCGAAACACACCACTTTGATAGGCGCCGGAGATCAGCCCGATGGCGATCGCTCCCGCGACAAAACCGTTCACATCGAACGGTCCCTGGAATCCCAGCGCGGTGCCCACGGTGGAGACCACCTGGCGTCCACCAAAGTAGAACAGATAGATCACCAGCAGTTCCGGCACGCCGCGAAACAGTGTGATGTAGCCTGCCGCAAGCCGCTGCTGCCAGCGCGATCCAGCAATCTGCATCCAGCAAAGTACGCTGCCCAGCATCGCTCCCAGCAACCAGGCGCAGAGTGATACGCTGACAGTAACGGCGGCGGCGCTAAGCAGCACACCACCCCATCCCTCATCGCCGAAACCCAGAATCTGCCAGTCAATATTCATCAACATCAGCCGTTACGCTTTTGGCGCGACATCTTCGCCAAACCATTTAATCGACAGTTTGCTCAGCGTTCCGTCTTTGATCATCGAGTCCAGCGCCTGATTCAGCGCCTGCTGCAGTTCGCTGTTGCCTTTACGCAGACCAATGGCCGATCCCGCACCCAGCACGCCACCGGAGAAGCCATAGCCGCTGCTACTAATTGCATCGCTGTTTTTTTTCACAAAGGCGTTAAGGTTGGTGCGCGAAGCCATGACGGCATCGACGCGGCCATTCATCAGGTCGGCGAAGGTTTCAGGACCGGCCTGATACGTGCGAATGGTGGCGACATCGCCCAGATATTTTTGCAGGAAGTCCGCCTGAATGGTGGCAACCTGTACCGCGATCGTTTTTCCTTTAAAGGTGGTTTTCAGATCGTCGATCGCTTTTTTCATGCCAGCGGCATCATCCGCCGTCACAACCGTGCCACTGCCTGGCAGCGTGGCCAGTGGGCTTTTTTTGGCGGTCACAAAACTTGAGACGCTGACGGTGTACTGATGGGTGAAATCGATCGCTTCAGCACGCTTTGGCGTCACAGTCACGGCGTCGACCACTGCATCATATTTACCGTCGATCAGGCCAGGAATCATGCCCGACCATTTCTGCGCGATGATTTCATATTTAAAGCCTGCACGCTTTGCCAGTTCCGCCACCATATCCGGTTCATAGCCCACGATTTTACCGCTCGGCGTAGTCTGGTTAAACGGAGGATAGGCCGCTTCGGTAGCAAACTTCAGTGTGCCGAAATCTTTCGCCTGGCTGAATGCGGAAGTGGCGAGCAGTGCCACGGTCAGAGAAGCCGTGAACAGACGGTTGCGCATCATCATAAAAACCTCATTTATTTATTATTAAGAGAGCAAATCAATTGCAAGGCGGGTCAGCGCCTGCGTCCCGGCGGTAATGCTTCGTTCATCAGGCTGATAATCGGAATTATGCAGATGATCGTCCCGGCCTGGCGTGGCCGAACCAATATGGATCTGGCAACCCGGAACCCGTTCGGTGAACAGTGAAAAATCTTCGGCGCCAAAGCTGGCGCTGGGCTGCGCGATGATCGCTTTATCAAACTGATGCGACAGAATCTCTTCCAGTGAATCAATCAGGCGATCGTCATTCATTAATGGCGGCACACCACGCTGGAAGTTAACCTCCACGCGCACGTTCTGTGCCAGCGCCACCCCTTCGCACATCCGCTTAAATGAGGCTTCCATGGCAGCACGCACTTCTGGCGATTTGGTGCGGATGGTGCCCTGGAACAGACAGCTGTCAGGAATGATATTGTGGGTAGTCCCACCCTGAATGTGCCCGATAGTCAGGACGGCAGAGTGTGCAGGATCGCGTTCACGAGAAATGATGGTCTGCAACTGGCTGATAAGATGCACGGTGGCGAGTATTGGATCGGTGCCCATGTGCGGACGTGCCGCGTGTGTGGATACGCCGTGTACCGTGACATCGAACTCGTCGCTGGAGGCGGTGCTGGCACCGCGTGTCAGGGCAACGTCCCCCGCCGCCAGTTCAGGCTTGTTATGCAAAGTGACAGCCCAGTCGATGCCCTCCGCTACGCCGTCCGCGATCATCGCTTCAGCACCACTTTCGGGTGTCTCTTCTGCAGGCTGGAAAATCAGCCGGACGCGCCCTTTAAGCTGCTGACGATAGCGCGGTAATAACGTTGCTACACCCAGCATCGTCGCAGTGTGAATATCGTGACCGCAGGCGTGCATTTTACCAGGATAGCGGCTGGCAAAAGGTAAACCGGTCTGCTCCTGGATTGGCAGCGCGTCCATGTCGGCGCGTAACAGCAATGTTTTGCCCGGCTCTGCACCGTCGATATCCACCACCACACCGCTGCGACCTACACCAGTGCGGGGATGAAGTCCCAGCCCCTGCAGATAGTCGGTTACCAGACTGGCTGTGCGCAGCGTATCAAAGCCTAATTCCGGATGCGCATGGATATCACGTCGAATCGCCACTAATTGCGATTCCAGTTCATAAACTCCGGCTTTAATTTCTCCGGCCAGTCTTGCCTTTTCCTGATTCATCGCAGCCCCGGCAATATGCTATCGGCAGTCTGCTGCCGACGGTTTTATTTAACTCATCCTGAAGGTGGATGATAATGACGGTTTATTTATTCACAGCATGACTCAGAAAGCAACGCGGAATAACCCACAGATAGTTATTTAAAATCAACAGGATAGACATATTTACTGGAAAGGCGTATGAGATAGCAGCGGATCAGCAAGAATATTAATAATCCGCTGCACACTATTACTTTCCCTTATTTACAGAGGCGTTAATTCGCTTTTATTCGTGGTGTGAG
>Ga0308166_1001525_pt1 | contig 24285 bp, 18 predicted proteins | sample PhyCR2_2_FD_202137 | JGI IMG/M metagenome (GOLD analysis project Ga0308166, IMG submission 202137) | Phyllosphere microbial communities from UC Gill Tract Community Farm, Albany, California, United States - DLSLCC.R2 | ecosystem: Host-associated > Plants > Phyllosphere > Unclassified | place... | reverse complement strand
GCGCTTGAAGTAATCGCCGAAGCTGAAGTTGCCCAGCATTTCGAAGAAGGTGTGGTGACGCGCGGTGTAGCCGACGTTTTCCAGGTCGTTGTGCTTGCCGCCGGCGCGCACGCAGCGCTGCACGGTGGTGGCGCGCTTGTAGGGGCGCGAATCGAGGCCCAGGAAGACGTCCTTGAACTGCACCATTCCGCTGTTGGTCAACAACATGGTCGGATCGTTGCCCGGCACGAGCGGGCTGGACCGTACGATCGTATGGCCCTTGGACTCAAAGAACTTGAGGAACTTTTCGCGAATTTCGGAGGATTTCATGTTGGCGGATGCGGAAAGAGAGCAGTACGGTATATAAAGGAAACGATTATATCAGTCACACGTGACTTATTTGCATGGGTGTGCAAGCCGGCGCTTGCCGGGTTTTACCACCGCGCGTCGGGAACCTGTTCCGTAGGGTGGGCACCCATGCCCACGCGGATTCAGGATGCCGATAACAGGACAGGCAACAGCCCCGCAGGCGCATGCAAACGATTTTGGGTGGCCGCGCCGATGATTGTTCGATGACACCGCGTGGACACGGGTATCCACCCTACTCGGGGCCGATCAAATCGATGCGGTCGGTGCAAAACGCATCCACACCCCAGCTCAGAATTTCCCTGGCACGCGCGGGTTCGTTCACGGTGTAGCAAAACAAGGCCAACCCCGCCTCCTTCACCGCCCGCGCCAGCTCGGCCGTCAGGTGCCGATGATTCGTATGCACCGCCACCGCCTCCACGGCGCGCACGCGCCGCTCCCAATCCGGCGGCAATTCGCTCATCAACAAGGCCCTGGGCAGCTCGGGCGCCACTTCCCGTGCCGACTCCAGCGCCAGTTCGCTGAACGAGGACAGTAGCGGCACCGCATCCCAGCGCCCTGCCGCGATCTCGTCCGCAAACATGCCAGTGGCAATCCTGGCCACCGTCCCGCCGGTCTCGATGTCATACCCTGGCGCCGGCTTGATCTCCATGTTCATCCATACGCCATGCGCCTTGCAGAAGCCCGCGAACTCGACGAACAGCGGCACCGGCTCGCCGTCGTAGGCGCGCGCGAACCAGCTGCCCGCGTCCATCGCCGCCAGTTCCAATCCATCGTAATCGAACACGTTCCCCGACCCGGCCACCGTGCGCCCGAGATACGGATCGTGCATCACCACCGCCGTTCCATCACGCGCCAGCATGATGTCGTATTCGATCGCGCGAAAGCCGCGCCGCATTCCCTCGCGCAAGCCTGCCATGGTGTTTTCCGGCGCCAGCGTGCCGCCGCCCCGGTGCGCCAGGACGCGCGCGGGATACGTCCAGCTCATGGGCCCGCCAACCGCGACGACAACATCACGAAGCCGGCCACGTTGGCCGCCACCGTTATCCAGAACAGGTGCTGGAACGAGCGTTTCGAAGACTTGTGCCGCAGCCATTGCTGGGCCAGCAGACCGCCCGGCCAGCCGCCCACCAGCCCCAGCAGCAGCAAGGTGCGCTCCGGCGTGCGCCAGCCGCCCTTGCGCGCCGCCGACTTGTCGATGGCATACGCGACGAAGCAGCTCAGGCTGGTCATCACATAGGCCGCGGCCACCAGCAGGGGCAGGTCCCAGGCCAGGGTCGCGCCGGCATACACCAGGGCAAAGAGCAGAAGAGGCAGATAAGGCATGGCAGCAGCTTAGCGCGGGCCGCCAGTAATTACCAGCAGGCAGCAACGGACGGCTTTTGTCTGTTGTAGGTTCGTCAGCGTACCGAAATCGGGTACTCAACCGTCCTACCCTCTTCCTTCAACGTCAATGAAGCAGGAGGACACATGGGTTTTGATTTAGGGAACTTGCTCGGGCAATACCTGGGCGGCGGCGCCAACACGGCGCAGGCATCCGACGATTTCGACCGCGCAGCGCAATCGGCGCCGCGCGATACCCTCGCGCAAGGCCTGGCCCAGGCCTTGCGTTCCGACCAGACGCCACCCTTCCCGCAGATGCTGGCCCAGATGTTCGGCAACAGCAATCCCGACCAGCGCGCCGGGATGCTGAACCAGTTGATCGCCGGCGCCGGCCCCGGCCTGCTGGGCAAGCTGGGCGGCCTGTTCGGTGGTAATGGCGGCAAGATCACGCCGGAACAGGCTTCGCAAGTCTCGGAGCAGCAGATCAAGGAGATCGCCGAACAGGCGCAGAAGGAAAACCCGGGCATCCTCGACCGCATGGGCGAGTTCTATGCCGAACACCCGACCGCCGTGAAAGCCATCGGCGCCACCGCGCTGGCCGTGGCACTCGGCGCCATGGCGCAAGGCATCCAGCGCCGCAATTCAACTTCCACCCCCGAAAAGGAGAACAACGTGGGCATCCTGAGCAATATTTTCCATAAGATCTTCCCGCAGAAGTCGGCCCCGGCGCCGGCACAGGCCCCGGCGCCGCAAAATGCGCCAGCCGCCCCGTCCGCACCGGCCCAGCCTGCAGGCCAGGCCGCGCCGAACCCGGCCCCGTCCGCTCCGGCGGCGGCCGCACCGGCCTCGACCCTGAACCAGCAGGTCGACGTGGAAGAAATCCTGACCGCCAAGCAAAAGGCCTCGGGCCAGCAGCTGAACTGGCGCAGCTCGATCGTCGACCTGCTGAAGCTGCTCGACCTCGACTCCAGCCTGGCCGCGCGCAAGGAACTGGCCGCCGAACTGCACTACACCGGCGACACCAACGATTCGGCCTCGATGAACATCTGGCTGCACAAGCAGGTCATGAAGAAGCTGGCCGAGAACGGCGGCAAGGTGCCGGCCGACCTGCAGGACTGATCGCCTGACGAGGTGATGGCCTGGCGGCCGGCCCCGCGCCGTCCGCCAGTGCTTTGCTTGATCGACTGGTCGATCGAGCCCTCAATCCGCCAGGGTCGTGTTCGCCGCGGTTCCGCACGAGAAGCAGAACCGCGCGAACGCGTTCTTGCGCGTATTGCAGCAGCCGCAGCGGTCGAACAGGCCGATGCCGCAGTGCGGGCAGTAATCGATGCTCGCATCCTTCAGGTCCACGGTGCGCTCGCAGCCCGGGCATACGCTTTTCGCCAGGCGCTGCAGGGCCATGTCGTAGCGCATGGTCTGGCGCCGCGCCACGTCCGGCAGGGCCTCGGCTTCCTTCTGGCGCGCCAGGTAGCGCTGCAGCGACACGATCGCATAGCGTCCCACCACCACCGTCACCGCGATCCCCACCACGTAGCGCACGTAGCCGCCATAGCTGGGCAGGTAGGGCACCAGCTCGAAGAAGAAGGCGAACAGGGCGAAATAGATGAAGCCCCAGGCGAAGGGCCAGTACGTGCTCTTGCGCTTGTGCTTGAACAGCCAGCCGGCAATTACCAGCAGCGGCAGGGTCAGCGCCAGCCGGTACAGGAAGACCCGCAATTCCTTGGCGCGCACCGCCTCGTAGTGGGCGTGCACGGCCGGGGTTTCCAGCGCTTCCCACTCCCTTTCCACGCGTTCGGCCTGCTGGGTGGCGTCGAGCATCGCCTGGCGCTGGGCTTCGACCGCGCCGAGCGCCTTGCGCTCCTCGGCTTCGAGGGCATCGAGCCCCCTGGTGCGGGTGATGAGTTCGCTGTCCTGGTCGGGCCTGGCCGTGACGCGGCGCGTGGCCAGCCAGTTATCGAAGGAAGACCTGGCCGAGGCCGTGTTCGAGCGCGCCACCTCGTGCTGCTGCTCGGCCTGCTGGAGCGCGGTGCGGGCGGCGGTCTGCTTGTGCGCGGCGGCGTCGCGCTCGGACTGCAGCGCGGCCAGGCGCTGCGGGTCCATGAACTGCTCGACCGTCAGGGGCGCCTCGACGTCCCACAGGTTCTCGACGATCTTTCCGCCCAGCCCGATCAGGAAAGCGGCGAAAATAAAGGCGACCAGCCACAGCGCGCGGCCCATCCACCGCTCGGTCAAGCGCAAACCTTTCGACATGATGACAAGCTCCTCGAATGACGATGAAGCGCAGCTTGTCACATGTCATAGCCTGGGACCAGCTGGCAGAACGAAGGAGCGGCATGCGATACCGGCGGTACCGGCATGCGGGCGCCGCCCCAGCGCCGGTCAGAAGTACGACAGTCCCAGTGCGCGGCGCACTTCGTCCATCGTGCCGGCGGCCACTTCGCGCGCCTTCATCGTGCCTTCCTTGAGCATCTGGAGGACTTGCCCCTTGTCCTGGGCATAGTGCTCGCGGCGCTCGCGGATCGGCGCCAGCATTTCCTGCAGCACCACGTCGAGGCGCTTCTTGACGACGCTGTCGCCCAGGCCGCCGCGCGTGTAGTGCGCCTTCATCTCTTCCAGCGCTTCCTTTTCCGGATCGAAGGCGTCCAGGTAGAGGAAGGCGACGTTGCCTTCCAGGTGGCCCGGGTCCGAGACCTTCAGGTGCAGCGGGTCGGTGTAGACCTGCTTGACGGCGGCGCGGATGGCGTCGGCGCTGTCGCCCAGGTTGATGGTGTTGCCGAGCGACTTGCTCATCTTGGCCTTGCCGTCGATGCCGGGCAGGCGGCCGATTTCCGGCACCAGGGCCTTGCACTCGACCAGGATGTCGCGGTTCGCGATGCGGTTGAAGCGGCGCACGATCTCGTTGCACTGCTCGATCATCGGGATCTGGTCTTCGCCCACCGGCACCAGGGTCGCCTTGAAGGCGCTGATGTCGGAGGCCTGGCTGGCCGGGTAGGTCAGGAAGCCGGCCGGGATGTCGCGCTCGAAGCCGCGCAGCGCGATCTCGGTCTTGACCGTCGGGTTGCGCTCCAAACGTGCGACAGTCACCAGGTTCAAATAATAAAATGTCAACTCGGCCAGTTCCGGAACCTGGGACTGGATGAAGATCGTCGAGCGCGACGGGTCGATGCCCACGGCCAGGTAATCGAGGGCCACCTCGACAACGTTACGGTGCACCTTGTTGGTGTCGTCCATGTTGTCGGTGAGCGCCTGTGCGTCCGCGAGCATGACGAACTGGCGGTACTGGTCCTGGTAGGCCACGCGGTTGCGCAGGCTGCCCACGAAGTGGCCGAGGTGCAGGGGTCCGGTCGGACGGTCGCCGGTCAGGATGACGGGCGCCGCGCCGGACGCCGCGGTGGAAGGGTGCGAAGCTGGGTCTGACGCTGGATTGTGTTGCTGGCTCATCGGGTTTCCTTGTTGTGCCCCAATCCTGCCGCGCTAAACGAAAAACGCCACCTGAATCGAGGCGGCGTTCATCGAGTCACATCTTCTCTGGGCCGCGCGCTGTCAGCGGCGCCACCAGGTGCAGAGCGAACGATGTGGTTTCAGAAAATTCATGGGTGGCATGGTTGCAGGTTGGCGACGCGCTGTCAACAGCGCGTTGCTGCAACAGCCCCAAGCGGCACGATTGACCGGGACAGGGGAACCCGGCTGTCCGCACCGAACCGAGCGAACTTTCTGCTTTCGGCTGCCATCTAAAAATTTCGTTGTTGTCAAAAATACAAAGAGTGGTGATTTATGAATACCAATACGAGCCTGAACAGCCAATCCCGTCCATTAGAACTCTGGGGCGGCCTCGAATGCACCGTCAACCGCGTCCGCGACGACTACTTCAGCCAGCTCGACCGCAATGGCCACGCACTGCGGGCCTGCGACATCGGCCGTTTTGCCTCGCTCGGCATCCGTGCCATCCGTTACCCCATCCTGTGGGAGCGCACCGCTCCCGACGGCATCGCCAAGGCCGACTGGTCCTGGCCCGACGAGCGCCTGCCCGCCCTGCGTGAAGCCGGCGTCACCCCGATCGCCGGCCTGATCCACCACGGCAGCGGCCCGCGCGACACCAGCCTGCTGGACCCGGCCTTCCCCGAACGCCTGGCCGAATATGCCGGCGCCGTGGCCGCGCGCTATCCCTGGCTCGAGTACTACACCCCGGTCAACGAACCCTGCACCACCGCCCGCTTCGCCGGCCTGTACGGCGTCTGGTACCCGCACGCGCGCGACGACCGCAGCTTCATCGAAGCGTTGCTCATCCAATGCCGCGCCGTGGTGCTGTGCATGCGCGTAATCCGCAAGGTCAACCCGAACGCCAAGCTGGTGCAGACCGACGACCTCGGCAAGACCTACAGCACGCCGGAACTGGCCGAGGTGGCCGAGTTCTACAACGAGCGCCGCTGGCTGGCCTGGGACCTGCTGTGCGGCACCGTCGGCCCCGAGCACAAGCTCTGGAGCTACCTGACGAAAACCGGCATCGACGCAGCCGAATTCCTCTGGTTCCGCGACAACCCCTGCCCGCCGGACATCATCGGCGTCAACTACTACGTCACCAGCGAGCGCTGGCTCGACCACCGCCCCGAGCGCTACCCGGAACACCACCGCGGCGTGGCCGATGGCATCCCCTGCGCCGACATCGAAGCCTCGCGCGCCCTGGCCACGCCAACCGCCGGCATCGGCCCGCTGCTGCAGGAAGTCTGGGACCGCTACCACCTGCAAATCGCCATCACCGAAGCCCACATCGACGCCAACCGCGAAGACCAGTTGCGCTGGCTGCTCGAGATCTGGCAGGCCGCCAACACCGCGCGCGATAACGGCGTCGACATCCGCGCCGTCACCGTCTGGTCGCTGCTCGGCTCCTTCGACTGGAACAGCCTGGTCACCCAGAACCGCGGCTACTACGAGCCGGGCCCATTCGACGTGCGCTCGCCCATGCCGCGCCCGACCGCGCTGGCGGCGATGATGCGCGAGCTGGCCGAGGGCCAGCCGCTGTCGCACCCGGTGCTGCGCGGCCAGGGCTGGTGGCGCCGTCCGGGCCGCTGGCTGTGCACCCCGGTCGCCACGCCGGCCGCCATCAGCTCGATCTCGGCCGACGGCCACAACCTGGTCGGCACCGGCGCCGCACCGATCCTGATCACGGGCGCCAGCGGCACTCTCGGGCGCGCCTTTGCCCGCATCTGCCAGAAGCGCCACCTGAACTACAAGCTGCTGTCGCGCCACGACATGGACATCGCCGATCCGGCATCGGTGGAACGCGCTCTCGCCCGCCACCAGCCCTGGGCCGTGATCAACACCTGCGGCTATGTGCGCGTGGACGATGCCGAAGGCGACCAGGAACGCTGCTTCCGCGAGAATCGCGAAGGCGCCGCCGTCCTGGCCGCGGCCTGCGCCCGCCACGGCGTGCACCTAACCACCTTCTCGAGCGACCTGGTGTTCGACGGCCGCCAGGATCGTCCCTACGTCGAGAGCGACCCCGTGTCGCCGCTGAATGCCTACGGTCGCAGCAAGGCGCAAGCCGAGACCGCGGTGCTGGCGGCGCACCCGGGGGCCCTGGTGGTGCGCACCAGCGCCTTCTTCGGTCCCTGGGACCAGCATAACTTCGTGACCCAGGCCCTGGGCGCGCTGGAACGCGGCGAATCCTTTGCCGCCGCCAGCGACATGACGGTGTCGCCGACCTACGTGCCCGACCTGGTGCACACCTGCCTCGACCTCGCCGTGGACCGCGAGAGCGGCATCTGGCACCTGAACAACCTGGGTTCGGTGAGCTGGTACGAGCTGGCCAGGATGGCGGCGGAAAAAGCCGGCATCGACGGCGGCCGCCTGGAAGCGCGCGTTTCCCCGGAACTGGGCATGACGGCCGCGCGTCCGGCCTACAGCGTGCTGCACAGCGAGCGGGCGATGCTGCTGCCGACGCTGGAGAACGCGCTGGAGCGCTACCTCGAACTGCGCGGCACCGACGATCCGGAGTACGAGGAACTGGTCAGGACGGCCGAATCGCGCCAGCCGCTGGCCAGCGGCCATCGCCAGCAGGAGGAAACCCCTGCCGAAGCCTTCCAGGCCAAGAGCCTCTGATAGCAGGGTGGACGGCTTTGCCGTCCACCCTGCCGGCATGACGAGCCGCACGTTATAAAATGCCAATGCAAGCCAACAACCGCAAAGGCCCCCACAAGTGCAAGAGCAACACGCCTTCCCCTTCCTGCGCGAAATCCTGCTGTTCCTGATCCTCGCCGGCATCCTGATCCCGACCCTGCAGCGCCTGCGCATCAACCAGGTGCTCGGTTTCCTGGCCGTCGGCACCCTGCTCGGTCCCTTCGGCCTCGGCCTGCTTGCCGCCGACGTGCACTGGCTGTCCTGGCTCACCTTCCCCAGCGGCCCCGGCGTATCGATGCTGGCCGAGATCGGGGTGCTGTTCCTGATGTTCATGATCGGTCTCGAACTCTCGGCCGCGCGCCTGTGGTCCCTGCGGCGCTGGGTGTTCGGGGCCGGCAGCGCCCAAGTGCTGGCCAGCGCCGCCATCATCGGCGCCGCCGTCGTGCTCGTGCTCGGCGAAGCGGTGCCCACCGCCATCATCCTCGGCCTGGTGCTCTCGCTCTCCTCCACCGCCGTCGTCATGCAGCTCATGAGCGAGCGCCAAAGCACCGGCACGTCCCTCGGCCAGGCCGCCTTTGCGGTGCTGATGCTGCAGGACCTGGCCGTGGTGCCGATCCTGATCCTGATCGGCGCCCTGGCGCGCGGCGGCAGCGACGGCGCGGCCATGCTGGCGGTGGTCACGATGGCCAAGGCGGGCGGCGCGATCGCCCTCATCTACCTGGTCGGCGGGCGCGTGATCCACCCGCTGTTCAAGGCCTTTGCGCGCCAGCGCCAGCCCGACGTCTTCATGGCGCTGATCCTGCTCAGCACCTTCGGCATCGCCGGGTTGTCGGCCGCCGCCGGCCTGTCGATGGCGCTCGGCGCCCTGATCGCCGGCCTGCTGCTGGCCGAGACCGAGTTCAAGCACGAGGTCGAGCTGATGGTCGAGCCCTTCAAGGGCCTGCTCATGGGCCTGTTCTTCATGACCGTCGGGATGCAGATGGACACCCGCCAGATGATCGAGGCGCCCCTGTGGCTGGCCGGCGCCGTGGCGGGACTGCTACTGGCCAAGGCCGTGGTGGTGGCCCTGGTCTTCCGCATCGGCGGCCTGCCCTGGCCGCGCGCCGTCGAAGGCGGCCTGCTGCTCGGCCAGGGCGGCGAGTTCGCCTTCATCGTCATCGGCCATGCGGTCGCGGCCCGCCTGCTCGATCCGGGCCTGGGCGCGCGCGTGATGCTGGCGGTCGGCCTGTCGATGTTCATCACGCCGCTGCTGGCGCGCCTGGGCCGGATGATCGGCGAGCGCGCCGAACGCAGCGAGCACGCAGCGGTGATGCAGGTGGACGACGCCGCCCTGGAAGGCGCGCGCGGGCGCATCATCATCGCCGGCTATGGCCGCGTGGGCCAGCAACTGGGCAAGCTGCTGCGCGCCCAGAACATCGGCTACATCGCCTTCGAGAACGACGCCCGCATGGTGTCGAAGCTGCATGCGCAGGGCGCGCCGGTCTACTTCGGCAATGCCGCGCGCTGCGAGCTGCTGCGCCGCGTGCATGCCGACGAGGCGCCGGCGATCGTGCTGACCATGGACCATCCGGCCTCGGCCCTGCAGGCGGTGCGCGGCATCCGGCGCGACTTTCCGCACGTGCCGCTGTTCGTGCGCTCGCGCGACGAAAAGCACGCACGCGCCCTGCGCCTGGCCGGCGCCACCGTGGTGGTGCCGGAGACGCTGGAGGCGAGCCTGCAACTGTCGGCCTTCGTGCTCGAATCCATGGGCCTGGACGAGCGCACCGTGGACGACATCGTCGACCGCGAGCGCGATCTGTTCGTCGAGCAGCTCAACGATGCAGGCCTGCGCGAAACCGGCACGCACCGCACCTGAACCTCAGGCCAGGGCGCGTTCCGCCGCCCGCCAGCCCCACCACGAGGCTTCCTCGAACACCGACAGGCCGGACAAATCGGCATGCGCGAACAGGATGGGACCGTCCGCTTCGCGCAGCGCCGCCATGCCGGCATTGCCGCGAAAGCCCGGCGCCGGCACCGCCATCGCATGCGCACGCAAGGTGATGTCCACGCGCTCCACGTTCGCCGCCAGGGTCCAGCCGTACGCCGCCTTCAGGTCGGCACTCGCCAGCGCGATCAGCTGTTGCGGGCTGGCCGACTGCAGCCAGCGCCGCGCCTCGTGGGGCGTCCGGTGCGACAGCGCCACATAGGCCGTGAACACGCTGCGCTCGGCCGGCTCCATGCGGATGTCCTGGTGGGTCGAGACCACGTAGCCCAGTCCCGGCTCGGACTGCACCACGTTGTCCCAGGACAGCGGCAGGTCGTCGCGCTCGCGCGGCGGGTGGCGCATGACGAAGTTGGCGACCAGCCAGGGGGCGTACTCGGGCAGGTGGCGCCGCACGTCGAAACCGTAGTCGGCCATTCCCTCGACCACGCGCGCGGCGACGAAGACCGGCATCGCGCAGATCGCCTTGCGGGCCCGTACGATGTAGGTCGTGGGCATGCCGTCCTTCAGGCTGAAGCACAGGACCTCGACGCCGCCGGCCGTCTTCCGCACACGCAGCGCGCTGCCCGGCCGGCGCGCGATGCCGGACCGCGCCGCCATGCCGGCCGCCAGCGGAGCCAGGCCGCCCGGCCAGGTCAGCACCGCCGAGTCGGACGCGTTCGCCGCGCGTCCGCTGCGCCCGGCAAAGTAATGCAGCCCGGCCCAGGCCGAGACACGGTCGTAGCGCGCGCCGTAGTCGTCGCGGCAGCAGTAGTTCAGGTACCAGTGCAGGCTGGGCGCGCGGTAGCCCTCGCGCTCCAGCCACGCCTTGAAGCTGATGCGGTCGAGCTGCGCATGCGGCGTGGCGCTCGAGGACAGGGCCGAGGGAAACACGAACAGGCGCTTGCCGTCCGCGCCGCGCTGCCCGCGCAAGCGTTCCATGTGGGCGAAGAAGCGGCGCTGCTCGGCCAGCTCCGCCTCGGGAACGCCGAGCGCGGGCACCAGCCCTTCCTGCCACTGCCCTTTCACCAGCAGGCGTTCCTCGGGCGCGTGCACGAGGTAGCGCTCGTCGTAATACGGTGTCGCGCCGAACGGGTCTTTCTGGATGATGCCGAGGTCGGCGAGAATCGCGCGCACATGGGTCGACTCCTGCGAGGGCAGCGGCAGGTAGTGGGCGCCGGTCGGGCATTCGAGCGCGCCGTAGCGCGCCCCGGCGGCGTTGCCGAAGGCCTGCGGCCCGTCGATCATCAGCACGCGCCCTCCCTTGCCCACCCGTTCGCGCCCCAGTTTCCAGGCCGCGCTCAGGCCGGCGATGCCCGAGCCGAGGATGGCGATATCGGTCTCGACCACGCTCGAGGGCGGCGGCAAGGCGCGCGCATCGCGCAGGAAGTGGCCTTCCTCGCGGCCGGGGTAATGCACTGCCGGCGCGATCTCCTGCCAGCGCGCGAAGCCGGCCCCGCTGGCGAGCGCCGCCAGCGACGCGCCGCCGGCCGAGAGCAGGAAGGAACGGCGCTCCATCAGCGGATCACCTGGCGCCAGTCTTCCTCGAACTCATGCACCAGCGACTGCGTGTTGAGGCGGTTCGGCGTCATCTGGCGCCGCCCCATGTCGGGCGGGAAGGCGAACATCGCGCGCGTGGTTTCGGCGTCGAGGTAGCGCATCGGCAGGCGGTAGCCCGTGGGCGGCCGGTAGCGCCCCTGCGGCGAGGCGAGGATGAAGCCCCATTCGCCGAACGAGGGCACGTACAGGTGGTAGGGCCAGGTCCGCATGCCCACTTCGCGCAGCGTCGCGTCCACCGTCCAGTAGGCGTTCGGTGCAAAGTACGGCGAGGTCGATTGCACCACCACCAGGCCGTTGGCCGCCACGTGCTTCTTCAGTACGCCGTAGAACGGCACCGAATAGAGTTTGCCGAGGGCGAAGCTGGACGGATCGGGGAAGTCGACGATCACCGCGTCGTACATGCCGCGGTCCTGCTGCAGCCAGACCGCGGCGTCGGCGTTCACCACGGTCACGCGCTTGTCGGCAAAGGCGTTCGCGTTCAGCTTGACCAGTTCCGGGCGGCTGGCAAAGGTGCCGGTCATGGCCGGGTCGAGGTCGACCAGGGTCACGTGCTCGATGTTCGGGTAGCGCAGCACTTCGCGCAGCGCCAGGCCGTCGCCGCCGCCCAGCACCAGCACCCGCTTGGCCCAGGGCAGCTGCTGCAGGGTCGGATGCACCAGCGCTTCGTGGTAGCGGTATTCGTCGCGCGAGGAGAATTGCAGGTTGCCGTTGATGTAGAGGCGCAGGTCGTCCTTCCAGCGCGTGATCACCAGCCGTTGATACGGCGTGGTGGTGGAGTAGACGATGTCGTCGCCGAACAGGCTGCGCTCGCCCCAGCCGACCATGCGGTCCGACAGCACGAAGCCGAGCGTGAGCACCAGCAGCACCGAGCAGGCGCGCAGCACGCGCCCGGTCATGTTGGCCAGCTCGCGCCGGAAGGCGTACAGCGTCCACAGGCCGACGCCGACGTTCAGCATCCCGAACAGGAAGCCGGTGCGCACCAGGCCCAGGTGGGGCGCGAGCACCAGCGGGAACAGCAGCGACACCGCCAGCGCGCCGAGGTAGTCGAAGGTCAGCACCCGGCTTACCAGCTCGGCGAACTCGGTGCGGCGCTCGTTCAGCGCGCGCATCACCAGCGGCACCTCCATCCCGACCAGCATGCCGATGATGAACACCAGGGTATAGAGCAGCGTGCGGAACGGGCCGGCCATCCACGAGAAGGCCATGAACAGGAAGGCGGCCGAGACGCCGCCGATCAGGCCCACGGCCAGCTCGATGTCGATGAAGCGCGCCAGCACGTCGTCGTCGCGCACGTATTTCGAGAAGTGGGCGCCCACGCCCATGGCGAACAGGTAGCAGCCGATGATGGTCGAGAACTGCAGCACCGAGTCGCCCAGCAGGTAGCTCGACAGCGCGCCGGCGATCAGTTCGTAGGCGAGGCCGCAGGAAGCAACGACGAACACCGACAGGATAAGAATTCTTTTGGTCATGAAACGGCTTTTGTTCTAAGATCGCGCTGTGTCGCCATAAAGACAACTTTCTTTGGAGAACCTGAGTGCCCGCCATCCTAGCCTATCTGCTGCACCTCGCGACAGCCATTGCGATGGTCATGGCTTTTTTTGCGGTGTACACCCGGGTCACGCCGTATGACGAAGTGCTGCTGATCCGCCAGGGCAATGGCGCCGCCGCCCTGTCGCTGGGCGGCACCCTGCTCGGCTTTTCGGCGACGGTCGCCTCGGCCCTGATGCATACGGCCGGCTACTACCAGTTTCTCGGCTGGGGCCTGGTCGGCATGGTGGTGCAGCTGCTGGTCTTCCTGGTGGCCACGCGCCTGCTGCGCATGTCGAAGGACCAGATCGAAGCGAACAACTGCGCCTTTGGCGGCCTGCTCGGCGCCATCTCCCTGTCGATCGGCCTGATCAACGCCGGCAGCATCTCCTGATTCTTTTTCCGTTCTTCCGGAGTCCATCATGTCCCTCGGTTCATTCATCAAGAAGCAGTTTATCGACGTCCTGCAGTGGAACGAAGAGCTTGACGGCGTGCTCGCCTGGCGCTTTCCGATGCAGGACTTCGAGATCCAGAACGGCGCCGTGCTGAACGTGCGCGAATCGCAGATGGCGGTCTTCGTCGACGAAGGCCGCATCGCCGACGTGTTCGGCCCCGGCACCCACACGCTCACCACGCGCACCCTGCCCGTGCTGACCAACCTGAAGAACTGGGACAAGCTGTTCGATTCGCCCTTCAAGTCGGACGTGTACTTCTTCAGCACCCGCGTGCAGACCGGCCGCAAGTGGGGCACGCCGCAGCCGATCACGATCCGCGACAAGGACTTCGACATGATCCGGGTGCGCGCCTTCGGCATGTACTCCTACCGCATCGGCGATCCGCGCGCCTTCTTCACCGAGATCAGCGGCACGCGCGACACCTATACGCGCGACCAGGTCGAGGACCAATTGCGCGGCATCCTGATGGCCACCATGGCCAGCTCGCTGGGCGGCTCGAACGTCGCCTTCCTCGACATGGCGGCCAACCAGGCGCTGATGGCGCAGCAGGTGTACAAGGACCTGGCGACGGCCTTTGCCCGCTACGGCGTGAAGCTCGACGAATTCAACGTCGCCAGCGTCAGCCTGCCGGAAGAACTGCAGGCGGCGCTGGACGAGCGCATCTCGGCCGGGATGAAGGGCAGCCTGGGCGCCGAGCGCATGAGCGGCTTCACGCAATTCCAGGTGGCCAGCAGCATCCCGCTGGCGGCCCAGAACGAAGGCGGCCTGGCCGGCATCGGCGCCGGCGTGGGCGCCGGCATGGCGGTGGGCCAGGCCATGGCCCAGGGCATGAGCGGCGCGTTCGCGCAACAGCCAGGGTCACCGGCGGCCACCCCGGCCCCTTCCGCCCCGCCGGCGCAGGAGTCGATCGAGGATCGCCTGACCAAGCTGAAAGGCCTGCTCGACAAAGGCCTGATTTCCGCCGCCGACTACGACAGCGCGAAGGCCGAGCTGCTGAAGAAGCTGATCGGCTGAGCGGCTGCCGATGCAGAACGTCTCCTGCCCTTCCTGCGGCGCCCCGGTCTCCTTCCGTTCGCACGCCTCCGTCATGGCGGTGTGCGAATTCTGCCGCGCCTGCGTGGTCAAGGAAGCAGGCGCGGTGCGCGACCTCGGCAAGATGTCCGAGGTGCTGGAAGACTATTCGCCGATCCAGGTCGGTACCAGCGGCGAGCATGGCGGGCGCGGCTTCACCGTGGTCGGGCGCATCCAGCTGCGCTACGACGCCGGCATGTGGAACGAGTGGTATGTGCTGTACGACGACGGCGCCGGCGGCTGGCTGTCCGACGCATCAAGCCAGTATGTGCTCACCGCCGAGCAGGAACTGAAGGACGACTATCCGGCCTTCGATGCCATGCGCCCGGGCGGCCAGTACCGCTTCGGCCTGGGCCCGCAGACCCTGGCCGACCGCCGCGTCGCCACCTGCACCGGCGGCCAGGGCGAGCTGCCGTTTCGCGTCGGTCCCGGCTGGCAGGCGCGCGTGGCCGACTTCCGGCGCGAGAGCCAGTTCGCCACCCTCGATTATTCCGACGGCGACAAGCCCCTGCTGTACAGCGGCTTCGCGGTCACCCTGCCCGGCCTGAAGGCGCAGCTGCTGCGCGACGACGAACAGATCAAGGCCAGCGCGGGACGCTACCGCGGCCGGGTCGACTCCCTGCTCTGCCCATCCTGCGGCACGGCGATCGGCTACCAGCCGGGCATGGCCACCAACCTGGTGTGCCCGGCCTGCCAGACGCGCCTGGACGCCGGCACGCCGCAGGTGCAGGTGCTGGCCAAGGGGGAGGAAGCGGGCCGCGTGGCGCTGACGCTTCCGCTCGGCGCGACGGCGCGCATCAACGGCCAGGAGCTGCGCGTCAGCGGCGTCATGCAACGCATGGACGACGAAGGATCGACCTGGTTCGAGTACCTGCTGTTCGATGCCAGGGGCGGCTTGCTGTGGCTGGTCGAGACCGACGAGGGCTGGCAGCGTTCGCAGGTGCTCGACACCTGGCCGGCGCCGGCCAATCCGGTGGTCGAGGAAGTCGTGCTCGACAAGCTCCCCTACCGCAAGCTGTACGGCTACGAAGCCACGGTGCTGTATGCGGCCGGCGCCTTCAACTGGCGCGTGGCGGCCGGCGACAAGGCGCAGGTGGTCGAGTACGAACGCGGCAGCACGCGCCTGTCGGCCGAACTGACGGCGGACGAACTCACCTGGAGCCGTTCGACGCCGGTGGCCGATGACCAGGTCCGCGCCTGGTTCGGCACGCAGATGGCTGCGCCGGTCAAGCGCCATGCGGCGGCGCGGATGGACGGCGGCAGCGGCTCGGCGGCGAAGTTCACGATGTGGCTGATCGCCCTGAATATCGTGCCCCTGCTCTTCAATTTCGGCACGGTGCTGTTCTTTACCATCATCGGCCTGGTGCTGCTCTGGCTGCCGCTGATGCTGACGTCGAAGGAAACCTAGGAACCCATGCGCAACAAGTACGCCGCCTATGCCCTCCTCGTCACCATCGTCATCGTGGCGGTGAGCTGGATATCGCTGTTCAGCGCGTCGTCGCACACCGGCGGCACGCGCTGGGGCGGCTCCGGCTATTCCGGCGGCGGGTATTCGGGCGGCTCCTACGGTGGCGGGCACAAGTGACGGCCGAGGCGACCACCATTCACCGCCCCGCCGGCATCCACCTGCTGGCCGATCTGCACGGCATCGAGGCCTCGCTGCTGACCGACGCCGAACGCATCGACGCACTGCTGCGCGAAGCCGCGCTGGCCGCCGGCGCGCGCATCCTGCACAGTCACTTCCACACCTTCGGGCCAGGCATGGGCATCACCGGCGTGCTGCTGCTGGCCGAGTCGCACATCTCGATCCATACCTGGCCCGAGGTCGGCTTTGCCGCGGCCGACATCTTCATGTGCGGCGCCGCGCGCCCGCAACTGGCGCTCGACGTCATCGACCAGGCCCTCGCACCAGGCGCACGCGAAGTGAAAATCGTCGAACGCGGCCAGCTATAATCGGCCCTCCTCCAACCTGGCGAACAAGACAATGACCGATACTCCCAAGGCGCTCGGCCACATCCGCGTGCTCGACCTTTCCCGCGTGCTGGCCGGCCCCTGGTGCGCCCAGAACCTGGCCGACCTGGGCGCCGACGTGATCAAGATCGAACGTCCCGGCAGCGGCGACGATACCCGCGCCTGGGGTCCGCCCTACGCGAAAGACACGGACGGCAACAACACCAGCGAGGCGGCCTACTACCTGTCGGCCAACCGCGGCAAGCGCTCGGTCACGGTGGATATCGCGAGTAGCGAAGGCCAGGCGCTGATCCGCGAACTGGCAAGCCATGCGGACGTGGTGCTGGAAAACTTCAAGGTCGGCCACCTGAAGCGCTACGGCCTCGATTATGAATCCTTGAAAGCCGTGAAGCCGGACCTGGTCTACTGTTCGATCACCGGCTTCGGCCAGGACGGCCCCTACGCGCACCGCGCCGGCTACGACTTCCTGATCCAGGGCATGGGCGGCCTGATGTCGGTGACCGGCGAGCGCGACGAACTGCCCGGCGGCGGCCCGCAAAAGGCCGGCGTGGCGCTGACCGACCTGATGACCGGCATGTACGCGACCATCGCCGTACTGGCCGCGCTGACCCACCGCGACCGCACCGGCGAAGGCCAGTACATCGACATGGCCCTGCTCGACACCCAGGTGGCGATGCTGGCCAACGTCGGCAGCAACTACCTCACCAGCGGCAAGGCGCCGAAACGCTGGGGCAACGCGCATGCCAACATCGTGCCCTACCAGACCTTTGCCTGCGCCGACGGCCACATGATCGTCGCCGCCGGCAACGACGGCCAGTACCAGAAGTTCGTCGAAGCCGGCGGACGGCCCGAACTGGCGCACGATCCGCGCTTCGCCACCAACCCGCTGCGTGTGCAGAACCGCGATGTGCTGGTGCCCTTGCTGGCCGAGATGGCGGCCACGCGCTCGCGCGACGCGTGGATCGCGATGCTGGAGGAAGTGGGCGTGCCCTGCGGGCCGATCAACGACGTGGGCGAGGTCTTCGCGAACGAGCAGGTGCAGGCGCGCGGAATGGCGATCGACTTGCCGCACCCGGCGGCCGGCAAGGTCACACTGGTGCGCAGCCCGATGACGATGTCGGCCACGCCGGCCACCAGCGCCAAGGCGCCGCCGCTGCTGGGCGAGCACACCGACGAGGTGCTGCGCGATGTGCTGGGCAAGAACGGCGACGAGATCGCGGCGCTGCGCGGCAGGGGCGTGGTGTAGTTCCCTCCCCTGCCGCGCCAGGTGGTTCAGTGCAGCTTGTGCTTGAAGTCCGACAGTTCGGCGTGCACGCGGGTGACCACGGCTTCCAGGTGCGCCGGCATCTGCGGGCTGGAGCGGCTGATGCGTTTCGCTTCGTCGCCCATGTCTTCCAGGCTGTCGACGCACTGGACAATTTTCGCTTCGTCGTTCGACTGCATGACATCGCGCGCCTGTTTCAGCTCGCGCGAGATTTTCTCGATACAGTCGCGCATTTCCGGCGGCGTGTCCTGCGATGAACGGCAGGCCTGCTCGGCTTCGCCGATGGTCTGCTGCAGGTGGTTGTAGCGCTGCTGGATTTCGTTTGCTTGCAACATGATGACCTCCGTTTTCAAGAGAGCAGCCGATTTTAGCGCTGGGAGAAAATGGGTGCGTTAATTGCGCACGTTACCCGGATGAAATCGTCAACTCGATGACGATAGCTCATCTAAGAGCGCCTAAAAAACCTTCAAAGCAAGGCGCGGCGACGACGACAGTACACCTGTACGGCGAGGAGCTGCAACGCAGCTATGGAGGTTTTGTTAGGCGCTCTTAGTTGAAGTAGCTGTACAGTGTCAGATAGACGATTGATTGAGCTGGCCTTTGCCACTGCAGAGAAAAACCTGCACCTTCTCGCCGGATTTTGTGAGCTCGGCTTGGATTGGTGCACAGTTTCCGGCACTGTATGGCACCGCCTGTGAATTGCTGTGTTGCGTGCGCAGCGCTCTTGAACTGGGAGTCAACCATAGGCGTGCGGCGCCTGGTGTGATCCATGCGGTTTCTGCTGTGTTGGTCTGGGCAACTAGAATGGCTGGTGAGATCTCCGCTATTAGCGTGAGAAAGTTGGTCGACCCGGGAACCAGGCCTGTCGACTCCGGCGTGCCGAATACTTCCCAGCGCACTGTATTGATAGGCAGGTCAAGCTTTACGAGCTTCAGCAATGCAACCCTGTTGTCGGAGTGCTTCATTTCAAATGATGGCTGATAAATTGAACCCAATACTTTTTTCTTTAGGGTGTTCTATTCTGATCACCATCCCACTGCCATATGGTTTTGCCATAATCTGAGTTCAAGTTGCAAAACTGCTCGCCCAAACGATAATATCGACGCGAATTTACTACTGCTGGAGAAACATAGAATCCAGGCTGTGAACAGTATGCGCCCGCATCAAACCGTAAGCATTCAGCCGGTTGGATTCGCGTTTCGGCTGCAATTTCTTCAAACTCATCCTTGACGACTTCGACAAAGCACCAGCTTGATGGGTTCGGCTTAAAGGCATTACGGGCTACCAGACTCGGTGCCAGTTCGGGTGTCTGCGAGTCATTAAAAAAGTCATCTTGTCTTAGATATGGCGATGATAAGTTGTCGAGGACAAAACGAAGCATCGCATCCCCATCGGTCCATAGTTTCGCTCGCCCCACCCTCGCTAACGCAGCTCTACCCAGGTCGTTCAATGTCGTACCGGGCAAGAGCTTGCCTGCTGCATTTCCATTCCAGGCAAATTGCAAGCTCGTGTTTGGATCACTTATAGACACGTAGACACCAGTCCTAGGAGGCAATTGGCCGGTCTCGCAAACAAGCTCAGTTACGACTCGAAATGTCGGCAAGACTGGGAAAGCATCTCGGTGAGTTTCCCATGCGAGGGTCAACCCAAAGTCGTTCCATCGAGTTGAAGGTACCGCTCGATCCATTGTGTTGTCGATATACCGTGCATATTTCGACAATGCTTCAAACATTCGATCAAATCGCTCCTGTTCCTGCGGCGTGGTCCATTGCATCGAAAATTCTGCCATGCCGCGACCGCACTGATATGCGCCTGTCTTGTGATAGATATTCGACTTGATATCTGCAATACTTTGCGTTACCGAACGCTGAAAATCACCAAGAAAAGGCCAAGCGTTATTTTCCCAGTTCTCGCTTGTATTCCGGCTTCCCCATTGTTTGCTGCGAAGCAGGCGATCTCGCTCTTCATCATGGCTTGTATCGAGAATGTCTTCCGCAAAAATTCTAAGCGCAATAAGACGGTTCTTCAGCTCCTCAAGGTATGTTAGCGAGGAAAAATAATATAAAAGTGCAGCTTGCTTTTTTTGCCATAAAGTAAGATTCATACATGTTCTCGATGATTATCCAGGGGACAGTCAGAATAGTTACACGAACACTTCAATGATGTAGCGTTGTCGTCTGCCCAGGCAAAGATGGAAGCCCTATTTTGTCTCCGAACCCGGCGCCTTCGAAATCAGTGTACCCCCACCCTGTTTCAAAGGGCCCGCTGATGTTTGGATGAGTTATTGACTCACGTATCGATACATACTCCTTTTTCTGATCGCGAGTCAATTTGTTGAAGTCGGCTTGTGAAATTGGCGCTTTTAAAATATCTTTTTTACCGCCTTTCAGCTTATAAAAGCGCATTACATCGTTTCTTGGGTCGGCCCGTGCAATGTTAAAAACTATCTGCTCGTAGCCCCCTTCAAGATGCTGGCCTGGCAATGCATCCTTCGTCTGGCCAGAGGCAGGTCCTCGCCATGTTTTCAGAGACTCACCCGGTTTCAAGTCATAAATTACAATTGACCGTCTGCATTCCAGTCGGGCCAGACTGCCAAAAACTTTCGCCATGCTTCCCTCGGGTTAGGCGAATTTTGGATATCGTTAAACACTTTTTCACTGATCCAGCAATCGCTCATTGCTCTGCTGTTGGGTGACACGATTCGAAAAAGCCGCGCTGGGCCTCTCATCTCGTCAGCTACCAATTTATGAAATGACTGGACGTTGCCATCGCTGAGAGGTGGCCACCCGTCTTTCACTTTCGCCTCTACCATTGGGCGCATGAGATCAGGATCCGCCTGGGTCAAGCTCGGCGCACCGTCGTTAAGCCAACTCGGTCTTGTACGCGGATTACGCATGAGAGAAACGGCCTTTGCCTCAGGTAGGGTACCTCTGAAATGTACATTTCGTACATCTACAATACCCTTTTGCCTCTCAAGCGCCTCACGCTCCAGACGTAATACGACTGTATCCATGACGTCTTGCACCGGCTTCAATGCCCGAGCAAGATATTTATCTGCGGCCAAACGAATATTTTTCACTTCTAGCAACACTTGTTTGGCTTTATTACCAAGCACCGGCACTAACTCAACCTTGAGTGCCATTGCCTCAACCACCTTAATGGCTCGATCAAAAGCTGTGGTTAGCTCAGCTACATTGATACGTGCGCGCGCAGCTTTGATTTCAAGAGCCAGCCACTTAAGGACTTCGTCAATCTTGTGTTTCTTCATATATTCTTGGACACGCCGTCGACGCAGGAACGAGATGACCCAGCTCATCGCTGCATCAATTGCCTCGCCCATTTTTTTCTCCCCGACTTTTCGTACAAAGCCAAAAAAGATCTTCAAGACGCCTTTCACTAGCGATCCCAAGGATGGAAAGAGACCGATGAGAGTCAGAACCAGGCCGACCCAATTCCAGATATCCGTATGATCTTTCGTCAGCTTGCGGCAGTTTGCTATCAAGTCGCGCAGATCACATACCTGGTCAACCAACGGGATCATCGAAATGCCGGCATCAACCAGAATTTGAGCTGTCGACCTATCGTCGTTGAAATCCCCTTCAACGGCCTGCCAAAACCAGACGAAGGGATTGGAGCTTGGTTCATGCTCTTCTGGCTCTTCCTTGCCTGTTGCCCATGCCAGGGCGCCGCGCATCTGCGTTGCATTCACTTCCGCCATACAGCCGTCCTCCGAAATAGGCTGATCTCACACGTAAAATCAGCTGGTCAACTTCTCCAGCGGATCATGCGGTTCTTCCTTGGTTGGCTGACGCGGGCTATACACGACCTTCTTGACGGCCTTGTTAAGGACGTTCTCATGTAAAGCCTTGCCGTCTTTGTCCAGCGTCCCGGACAATACTGCTCCTCCTTCAAAGTGGATTTTGTAATCCACTTCGGGAATACCTTCGGCAAGCTCGGGATCGAGATAGTGCAGTCCAATCCAATGCTTGGCCTCTTCGCTTGATTCCCCCGGCAGGTTCAACAGATTTGTGGCTTTGTTTGCTCCACCATCAAACACATGCTTCCCACCCTTCACCGTAAACTTCCCCGGGCAAGCAAACGTAATATTTCCACCCTCCAGCGTAACCGCCGACTGCCCCGCCTGCAGCACGATCTTTTCCTTGGCCTTGATCTCGATGCAGTCGTTCACTGAGATCACCGTGATCTCCTTGTCCGCCAAAATCTCCAGCCCATCGGTATGCGCCTGCAGCGACACCGGCCCATTCCCGGCAATTGCCTGGATGCCGCCCGAATGGGTAAACACGCTGGCCGCACCACCGGCCACCGCCGACACCGTGTGCGCTGCGGCGACGTGCAGATCCGACTGCGCCGTCCAGTGCAGCTGCTGCCCCGCATGGATCACGGTCGACGCCGGCGTCGCCCAGTTCATGCTGGCGGCCGCGTCCATCAGCACGATCGCCGAACCGAACTTCTCGACCGGTTGCACCGCATCGAGGTCGCGCGATCCCGGCCTGGCCTTCAACGCTTCCTGCCCGCCCACGGCCCCCGCGTACTTCCCCTTCGCCTGCGGATCGATCCGTTCGATGAAGTCCGCCTGCGCCTTCAGCGCATCCTTGCTGAACAAGGCCCCCTGCTGCGCGGCGGCGTCGCCCAGGCTGGTCGCCAGCGCCTGCGCGCCCTTGAACAGCGACAGGCTCTCGGCCGCGTCCATCTGCGTCGAGCTGACGCCACTGCCCAGCTGCGACCGCGCGCTGGTCGAGATGAATACGCCTTCGCCGCCACGGATCACGGCCCAGGCGTCGGTGCGCAGCTCGAAGCCGCTGCCGCGGTAGGCGCCGCGCTGCGACGAACCGGGCGACTGCTGGATCAGGTAGCCGAGGTTCAGCTGGGTAGCCGCGCAGCTGGTGGCCAGCCGCGTGCGCAGCTGGCCCCGCGTGTCGTCGATCTGCCACTGGTTGTAGCCGCTGCCGTCGAAGCCGTGGGTGTGGATGCCGGACAGGACGCCCGCGTGATCGACGCCGGAATCGACGCCGGCCGCGAACGGCGGCAGGTCCGAGCCGGTGAACAGCTGGGCGACGACGATCGGGCGGTCCATGTCGCCTTCGATGAAGTCGACCAGTACTTCGGTGCCGATGCGCGGCGTGAACACGGTGCCCCAGTTCGGGCCGGCCAGCGCTTCGGCCACGCGCACCCAGGTGCCGGAGCGCTGGTCGCCCGGTGCGCAGCCGCGTCCATCCTGGTTGTGCTCCAGCCCACCGCGGTTCGCGCCCTGCCCGCGCTGCCATGCGAACTGCACCTTCACATGGTGGTCGCGCGTGGTGGTGGCGACGCCATCGGCAACGCCGACCACCAGCGCCGTCTGCGGGCCGAGCGCGGTCGCCGGATGCGGTGCACCCGTGGCGCGCGGCACCAGCGGCACCACCTCGCGCACGCAGCCGAAGCGGTTACGATAGCTACCGTTCTCCAGGCCGCCGGGGGCGCCCTCCACGATCCCGGTGCGGAAGTTGTTGCACGCCTGGTGCTGCACCCACAACACCGTGAAGGCATTGTCGCCGTCGGGATAGCGCTCGTGCTGGGTCAATTCGAAGCCGCAACCCGCCGCCAGCCGGCGCACGGCGCCGCCGCCTTCAAAGACCTTGTTGTCCTGCTCCAGCGCCAGCAGCATCAGGTTGCTGTGCGCGTAGGCGGCGCCGCGTTCGGTGGCGATGCGTTCGCCGCTGCCGTCGAACACCGGCAAGGGCGGCAGCTCGCCCGCATCGAGGCAGGATTGCTGCTCGGCGCCTGGCGCCACCAGTTGCGCCGGGTCCCAGCTGCTGACCGCAACGGCGTTGGCCTGGACGACGCGCCGTGCGCGGAAGTCGTCGATGGCGTCGTCGTGTTCGGTGGCGCGCACGCCGTGAAAGCGCAGCACGTCGCCGCCCGGTGTGGCCGGTGCGCGGGCGCGGCTGTCGAAGATCACCAGGCGATGGCGGGCGTGACCATCCGTGCTCCCGGCATCGTCCGCCTGGTCGTGCTCGAAGCGCCAGTTCAGGCCCTCGCTGGCCAGCAGCCGTACCAGGAACTCGAAATCGGTTTCGCGGTACTGGGTGCAAAACGGGCGCACCCGCAGCTCCTGGGTGATGTCGAAGGCGAAGCGCACCTGCGGGTAGTCGGCCAGCAGTTCGCTGACGATGTCGCGCACGTTCTTGTCCTGGAACAGATAGCTGTCGCGGCGCAGCGCCAGCAGCGCCAGCGCCGGTTCCAGCGTCAGGCGGTAGCGCGCGATGCCGCCGTCTGCACCGAGCCAGGCGGCGCCGGTGCACAGCCCATGCCAGGCACGGCGGCTGCCGTCGGGCTGGAGCAGGCCGACGCTCAATTCCTCGCCGATGAAGCCCGAGAGATCGAGGTCGGTGGACGTGCTGAGGGCGTCGACCTCGAACGCGAACAGTTCGTTGATGGCTTCGCGCCCGGAAAACGCTTCGACAGCCGGGGCCTCGGGCAGGCTGCCATCCTGGGCACTGGCCAGGGTGACGAGGCGGGCATGCTGGCCGAGGCCGGTGCCGAACATGCCCAGTGCGGCCCCGGGGCGGCCAACTCGGGTGGGGCATTCATGAAGCGGACACGACTGCAATCGTTGCCATCCGGGGACTCCTTCGCGATCGGAAAAATCGAAGAAGACATGCCGGAAGAAGCGCCATCGGGCCCCGTCCGGA
>Ga0308166_1001524_pt1 | contig 24288 bp, 8 predicted proteins | sample PhyCR2_2_FD_202137 | JGI IMG/M metagenome (GOLD analysis project Ga0308166, IMG submission 202137) | Phyllosphere microbial communities from UC Gill Tract Community Farm, Albany, California, United States - DLSLCC.R2 | ecosystem: Host-associated > Plants > Phyllosphere > Unclassified | place... | reverse complement strand
TCTGAAAAGCATACGATTTACTTATTCTGAAGTTATATCTTTTGGTCTCCATGCTGTTATTCTGTCTATAGTAGCATTTATTGTATTCTTATGTAATAGTATCTAATTTGTTATTTTATAGAATTAGGAACCATGCTTATGGAATTTAAGCATGCAAAATGCATGATTGTACCGAATGTTATAACTTTAGAGCCATTACAGTATTTTCAATACATGATAATGTTTAATGTTGATGATTCAGGCACACCCTCTAACTAATCAGTAAACTACAAAGTATTATATGGAAAGTTACCATTATTTAATTTTGGCTTGGATAGTAATAAACTCACTCCTTTGGTTATATATAAATCTATCACCTAAATTTAAGTAAATTATTAAATTCTATATACTGGTCTATTATGATTTAAATAGCCCCATTTTAGTTATATGCACTTATTAATAACAGTAGCACGCTTGTGGCGTGAGCGTTGCTGCTCCGCAGCTTCGGGGATGTTCAGCGCCTGCGCACCGTTTTATACTCTGCAGCATGATAAATTCCTCAGGTACTCATTCACATGGCTCGCAATAAATCCCCGCGAAGACGGAACCCCAGCAAACCGAGTAAGTCAGGCACTTCATCGGCGGCCGCCCGTATTCCCCATAGAGCTGACCCGAAGCACTTCCTGGTCTCTGCTCACCAAAAAATGACGACCATACGCCGGCTGAATTCTTTTATGACTTGCATGATGAGGCCATGCGCCACAGTGTGACGCAGGGGCCACAGTTATTTCTCGACACCCAGCGTTACCCACCTTTCGTCAATATTATCTGGGGGTTTGAGACCCCAACTAATGCCCATGACCCGGATGGAGATGCCCTTATTGCCCAGTACCCGGAACTACTTTGAAAAACCGTATCGTGGATACCTTTCAGCGATTGTCCATATACTATGGGGATAGTTCAAAATTGTACATTTTCACCTCTGCATTTTTAGAGGCATAACTAAATTAAAGCAGACTTTATAGGATGATATTGTTTTTTTGTTAAAATACTGAAATATTTATATGCGAATGAATAAAATTACACATCATTATTTATTTATTTTACGCAAGAGTTGATATAATGCATCAGCGTGATCTAACACAAGATCATTATCATTCAATTAAACACATCGAATTATAAATAAACGAATGGCATTTGATGTCATGGATGCAGGTTAAGTTGGCGAAAAACCAAGTTGCCTCTATAAATTAATGCGCTTTTTTTTATATTTTGCAATGAGCAATTAATAATCATGAAGAAAGAATTGGGATTTACTGATTATATAATTAAACCCACGCTTCTCTGCACTTTATTTTTTATGTTATACTGGTTTGCAAATTCAATAAGCCATAGCATATTTATTGCAGGTTCCTCCATAAAAATTTATGACCTGACATTACCATTGATTTCAGCATTTCTGCTTTTATACAATCAAAAAGCACTTCCCGTACTTGGAGTGTTTTTACTCTTTAGCATTTGCACTCTACCACTTCCACAACTACTGATAATCATCTCTCAGTTAATTTCTGCATTTATCAGTAACAAATTATATTTACGGATAACTGGAAAACGAGGAGTAGCGAGTTTCGGTCGTAGTAAATTAACACCTAATCGTATCTGCTGGCTCGTATTCTTTAATGCTCTGCTGTTTATGTTCCTTAACCAGTGGTTACAGTTAAAACTTTATGTTATATCTGAGTCCAGTCTGAATATATTTACCATGCAGAACCTAATTCAAATGCAGTGGTTGATAATTTCATGCCTTACAGGCATTCCTTTTTGCCATCTTTTACTTCGCAGTTGTTACAAACCTGTGTGGTTTATCAATTATATCCGCAGAGTTAAAATATCCCTCTCATTGGGTCCGTCGATAATATATCAGATGATTTGGATATTACTATTGATTTTTGTGATGTCCTGTTTGGTTTTGGCTAAAAACAATCTATTAATATTTACGGATTACTCGCTTCTCTGGCTTCTTCCTTTAATGCTTTGGGGTTCTATTTATATTGGTCACTCAATGATATCGCCTATCTGGGTTTTCATTCTTATAGTGCTTGGGGAATATGTTGATAATTATATCCCTATTAAAAGTACAATCGATTTTTTGAATTATGAAGCCCGACAGGTGGAGTTTTCTTCCATGATGTTTATTTTTTCATTCACTATTGTTTTTGTTGGTGTGATGTCAATACGTATCCATTCATATATTTCACATTTGAAACGAATGGGTCTCTCCGAACCCAATACGGGATTACCTAATCTGCAGTTATTGAAAAGAGATTTGCTAAAGTACGAAAAATCAGGGTTATGTATAATACAACATCCTGAGCTAAATTCTTTAACACAAATATATGGACTAAGATTTCAATTCGAATTCATAAAATCACTTGTTAATTATTTTCTTCCTTTTCTTCATGAAGATGAAGGTGTTTATTTCAGCCCAGGGTGTGGCATATTATTGAGATTAAACAATTACGATAGTCATTATATCAACATGATATATGACGCACTTTTTTTATTTCGTTTCTCATGGGATAAGATGAGTTTCGGCCTCAATTTTGGATTCTCTTGTATGATATGTGACTCGCCTATAAAGGATATAAATTTCACTGTTGGGAAATTAAATGCCGGGACTTTCATATCTTTACAGCGAGGAAGACCTGAGATTCTTGATACACCTCCACCCGGAGATAATATCGTCAGCACTCTTGCAATTCGTCACATTTTACAACGGGCAATTGACAAACAAGCGTTCGTATTAGTTGCGCAACCAATAATTTCAACAAAAAACAAACGTCATTATCATGAAATATTAATAAGGATGAAAACAGAAAATGATAAACTTTGTTTTCCAGATACATTTTTGCCTATTGCTCAGGAAGCAGGTTTACTGGCTGAAGTGGATATAACAGTAATTGAACAGACATTTCGCTTTATGAGATCACTAGATACATCAATGGCAAACAGTCATTTTTCTATAAATCTGACCCCAGCATCACTGAATAGAAATGGATTTGTAGAGAAATTACATATTTTATTTGCCAAATACTTAATAAAACCTGAGAGAATTATATTTGAAATTATTGAGTCTGATATTATTGATGATTCACGTGCATCAAAATCACTTCAGGAACTACGGTGCTTAGGTTGTAAAATTGCAATAGATGACTTTGGGACAGGGTCATCCAGTTATAGCCGCCTGAAAAAAATCGAAGCTGATATTTTAAAAATTGACGGATCATTTGTTAGAAACATTCTTACCGATGAATTTGATTACTTGACTGTTAAATCATTTTGCGAATCAGCACGCCTAAAGAAAATGGAAGTCGTCGCTGAATTTGTTGAAAATGAAGACATTAAACAAGTTCTAACGTCGATGGGAGTTGACTGGCTTCAAGGATACCACACAGGAAAACCAGTACCCGTTGAATCTCTTTCCGCAAACCGTATTGTATAAGCAACAAGCAGCCCCATCACCCAAGGTTATTTTTATCCATTCAACATTTAAGGGGTTATTAAAAACCATTGATGTTTCCAAAACAGTTTTTCTGATTCATTCAGTGTTCATCCACCATTATACTGGTGGGGCTGAGTTGGCTTAATAGGCAGTTATTAAGTTTGTTATGGATATATTTTCGTCACTAAATATAGTTACCCACTTATACTTCAAACTCATAAAAATCTCTTCAGAGGTTTCGCTATCCGTTAATGGGTTAATTTATTAAATGCTACAGTTATAAGCAACTGAAATTAATTTCGCTAAGTGACTTTTAAAAACGCACTTCGACTAAATGTAAAATCTATTACTTATAGCCTTAGGCATAAATTAATATGGTAAATTTAGTTTATTAAAATAATAGAGGGCAAAGGATATGAACAAAAAAACTCAATAAAATCACGCGACCTAGTTCATTAAGAAATAAATTCTCTGCGAGAGAGTTGTTTGTAATTATATCGTTTGTCATCTTTTATTAACTACCCGTAAAACTAACCAAAGTTGTACTTATGTTTAATGAGATGGTCACTCCCTCCTTCCCTGTACTATGCTAAGGACAGGCTTTCATTCGGAGAACTATCATGGGAAACATTGCGCTCATTGTTATCCATCTGGGTAAAAACTCTTTCCATATTCATTGCTAGGATTGTTGCGCAAAGGCTGTTTATCGTAAAAAGTTTACCAGACCAAAGCTAATCGAATTTCTGGCGACATGCCCGACAACAACCATCGCAATGGAAGCCTGCGGCGGTTCTCATTTTATGGCGAGAAAATTGGCCGAGCTTGGGCATACTCTAAAGCTGAGATCACCACAATTTGTCCATCCATTTGTTAAAACCAACAAAAATAACTTTGTTGACGCCGAAGCTATCTGTGAAGCTGCATCGCACCCGTCGATGCGTGTCGTACAGCCCCGAACTGGTCTCAGCAGGCTCTGCATCGTGTTCGTGAGTCCCTGGTTCAGGATAAGGTAAAAACAACTAATCAGATTCACGCTTTTTTTGCTAGAGTTTGGATCAGCGTTCCGCGTGGTGCTGCAGTTATTAGCCGATTGAGTATCATTCTTGAGGACAGTAATCTGCCTCTTTATTTCAGCCAGTTATTACTGAAATTACAACAGTATAATCATTACTTGGTTGAAAAGATAAATGACCTGGAATCTCAGTTGAAACGAAAGCTGGATGAGGATTAAGTCGGGAAGCGTTTACTGAGCATTCCCTGCTTCGGAACGCTAACGGGCATTGAGATTGGGACGGGAAGTAGTACGGCAGTATACGTGATTTTGCAGCGGCAACAGGGCTGGTTCCCCGGCAATACAGCACCGGTGGCCGGACGATATTGCTAGTTATCAGCAAGCGAGGCAAGAAAAAGATCCGAACCTTCTTGGCTCAGCGTGCCTATTCATATAAAAATTGAAGCACCAGTCTGGTAAATTGGCCGACTGAGTCAGGGAGTTACTCCTATGTCGGAAAAGTAACTTTGTCGTGACCTGTGCTCTGTCAAACAAGCTGGCCACAATAGCCTGGTACTGACGATACGACATCAAACTTACGAAGCAAAACGTAAACAATCACTCATCTGGTTTTGCGGATACTGATTATTGATGGTAAGAACAGCCCACCGGCCTGTTGAGGAACCTGTAAAACGGAAAGGCTCGCTGAAGCCGTATATTTTCTGGAGGTTCATCAGGCGTGGAACTAATCGGGGTGCGAGCAATAAAGCTCATTCAGATGCCGGATAGATTAAAGCAAGCTCAATTTATAGTCAAAATCGGTGTTGCAAAAGCGGGAGTGACCATAGATTCCGTTTTATGAGTCATAGTTATAGATTATTAAATATATTTAATAATCGGATGAAAAAAATACATACCTGTGAAATTTTCATGAGGAGTTAATTTATACAATTATCTCTACGCATTGCTGAAGAGATAACTGTATAAGGTACCTTTATACGCAGTTTTTATGCCTATCTATGGAGTTAAGGGCATCTCATCCATGCTCAGATTGACTAACTTCCCTCTGTGTACCTCAATACTACCCGCATGACTTAACTCGCTGATCACTTTATGCACTGCGCTTCTTGAAATATTATTTCTTGACAGGATGAATTTATAAATGGAATGAACTTCTCCTTCCACTTGTGTCAATTTCCAAAGCTGGCGAAGATGGTCAATAACAATCATTTTCGCATTGCTTCTGGAAATCATTATATCCCTTTCATAATAAATAATAGCGATATAAGATAGTATGTCGAAAGCATAACCCCAGTATTCTCTTTCATCAAGAATTCGTTCGAAATCACTTTTTTTTATTGCCCATACCATACACTCCCCATCACATCTTAGGTAATGATATTTCGAATAATTTCTCAATTGGGTCAACCCAATAATTGACGGGCTTTTCATATTTATGGTCAGCACATCATCAGAAACTCTATAAATGGATACGCTTCCTGATTCAAGAAAATACAAGTATCCATTTTCATGTTGAGACTGAAAATCTACTCGCTGATTTTTCTTTAAATTCATAGAGAACGAATCAGGACTCTCCTTTACGCGAAGTCCAATTTTTTCAATTGAAAGCAACGGTTTATTATTCATATCAAAATAAATCCAATTAGTAGCATTGTATAGAGAACTGATATCAAGTTCAGTTAGAGATAACTGCTCCATGAGATATTAAAAATACTAACAAGCCAAACATATGAATTTAGCTCTGTAAATTAAATATTTATACACACCTACAATTAAGTCCTCCTTTTTATATTGGAGCCTACCTTCATATTCAGAGTGAATTATTTGATTTCACAGGCGTCCATTTCATCCAGTACTGTTTCCGTGGGGCTCGCTCATTTTGATTCAAGCATCTTTACCACATAGAGTTAATAATATATTTTTTACACAAAATTACAATGCTGATATTTTATTTTTTGATATTGGAATATGTCCACAAGTAAACAAAAGCAATGTAGTTAGTCGCGTAACAATCACGCTAAAACATATTTTTAACTGCATGAAATAGTGTTTATCCTTTCAGGAAATTAATTGCCAAGCATTGTCTTATATGCTGCAAGATTAAATATAAATTAATCCCATCATGGTTTGTCTTTGATTGAATATATATCACCTAACATATCCAACATCATATTTCAGGATTACTTGCCCGTTTAATGTCAGTGGTTATTAATAATACAACTATTCACCTAACTGTGATTTTGACATGCTAAGTCGAGCACGTTTCTTCTACCCACCGACGCCGTCACTCCCTTGGTGAATAGTTGTAATATTCTAATTATGGATGCTTACACCAGTTGCCACTCATATCCTTTTACATGTTACGTCCGACCGACACCTTAACGTGTAGGTCGGACGATTCAAAATACTATAGTATTATCTTACACAGAGTAGTAGCAGTTGGAGATGTTGCCCCCGCAGCAGATCCATACATATTCATTAAGGCTACCTGTCCCGTTGATAACCAGAATAAAGGAATGCTCATATTCCCCCACTCGCCCCATAAACTACCAACTACACGTTTCGCTATTAACGGGCCTGCGATATCCATCGGTTCTGGGACATCCCCTCCATTATTTCTACACTCCGCACCGACGTTACTGAATGTTGCATTGCTACTGCCTTTAGCAAACCATTTTTGGAGTGCGAATGTATAGCTTAGATGATTATTCCCCTGAATAGCCGTGATCGTCACAGATTTCGTTGAACTAGTTGGAGAGCCTGTAAATGAGACTTCGCCTCCCGCACTGACACTCACCCAAGGTTGACTACTTGTCCAAGTGTATCTTGTTGGACCATCTGGAGTGTTGATTGTAAATTTAGCGCCCAAACTTCCAGTTGTTGGGAATCCATTTCCTAAAGCGAATACTACTTTATTTGATGTAATATTTACGAACGGATTAGGAAGTGCAGTTATGTTCACCGAGGCAGTGTGCATCCCTAGTAGGGTGACGCCATTGATCATTGGTGCCACCACAAGTGTTGCCGGAGCACGGCCCTTAATCGTGAAACTGTACGTCCCGTTATTCTCCGTTATCGTCCCTACGGTAGTGGTTGCCGTGGCCCCCGTCATGAAACTGAGATCCGAAGCGGCTAACCCGGTAACCAGCCGGCCCTGCGCATCCTTCGCGGTAAAACTGACCGTGGAGGTGGTGGCATTATCCGCCTGTATGCTGGCCGGAGAAACCACCAGAATGGAAGTCGCTCCACTCACCGGTCGCGTCAGCGTCACCGTGCCGCTCTGACCTGCCACAGCCACGCCACTCACGCTGGCTGTGATGGTGGCCGTCCCCGCCACATCCCCTTTCAGAGTGGCACTGTACACACCGTTGCTTTCGGTGACAGAGCCCAGCGTGAAGTGACCCGCCGTCAACCCGCTGACGGTAAATCTCACCGTTGTCAGACCCGTGATGACCTGATTCTGCGCATCCTTCACCATCACGCTCAGGGTTGAGGTCATAGAGTTATCCGCCTGAATCTTGGCCGGCGAGACGCTGACCAGCGAGTTGGCCGCACTCACTGGCGGGGTGAGGGTGACCGTCGTAATTTTACCCCCCATAACCTGCCCGTTAACGTTCACCATCACCGTCGCCGTCCCCGCCACATCCCCTTTCAGAGTGGCACTGTACACGCCGTTGCTTTCGGTGACAGATCCCATGGTGAAGTGACCCGCCGTCAGGCCCGACACATCAAAGGTGATGCCAGTCAGCCCCGTAACCAGCCGGCCCAGAGTATCTTTTGCTGTAAATTTGATCGTGGAAGTGGAGGTGTTATCCGCCTGAATACTGACCGGAGTGGCGCCAAGCAGCGAGTTGGCAGCACTCACAGGAGCCTGCATATCCACCGTCACGAACCTGCCCGTGACGGCGCTGCCGTTGACGCTGACCATCACCACCGCCGTCCCTACCATATCTCCTTTAAGGGTGGCTCTGTAGACGCCGTTGACTTCGGTCACCGTCCCCAGCGTGTAGTGGCCCGCAGTCAGGCCCACCACATCGAAGGCCACCTTGGTCAGGCCGGTCACCGGTTGCTTCTGCATATCCCTCGCCGTAAAGCTGAGGGTGGTGGTGGTGGTATTGTTCGCCGGAATTCTGGCCGGGGCGGCACTCATCAGGGAGTCTGCCGCACTGACGCCGGTGATGTCCGTCAGGCTCACTATCGCCGCCTTACCGGCCACCAGCTTCCCGTTGACGCTGACCATAATCACCGCCGTTCCGGCGGCATCACCGGTCAGGGTGGCACTATAGATGCCATTTTTCTCACTCACCGTCCCCAGCGTGAAGTGACCCGGTGCCACACCGGAGACTTCAAAGCTGACGCCGGTCAGGCCTTTCACCGGCTGATTCAGAACATCCTTCGCCGTGAAGGTCAGGGTGGCTGGGGTGGTGTTGTCCGCCGGGATACTGACCGGGGCCGCCGCCAGCTGAGAGCGTGCGGCATCCACCGGCTGGGTCAGGATAACGGTGGTCGTTTTGCCAGTGACCGGCTTCCCGCCGGCACTGACGCTGACCGTTGCCGTGCCGGCCAGGTCAGCCTGCAGAGTGGCGGTATACACCCCGTTGCTGCCCGTAACAGGGCCCAGGGTGAAGTGACCGGTCGCTATCCCGCTCACGTTAAACGCGACGCTGGTCAGGCTGGTCACTGGCTGGTCCTGTGAATCCCGGGCCGTAAAGGTCAGGGTCGTCTGTGTGACATTGTCCGCCGGTATACGCACCGGGGCCGCCGCCAGCAGAGAATGGGCCGCATCCATGACCGGCGTCAGGGCCACAATCGCGGCTTTCCCAGCCACAGGGGTGCCGTTCACACTGACCATGACCACTGCGGTACCGGCAACATCCCCTTTAAGCGTGGTGCTGTACACACCGTTTTTCTCCGTCACCTGACCCAGCGTGACGTGGCTGGCGGCAATGCCGCTGACGTCGAAGGTCACCGCTGACAGGCCGGTAAGCAGTTTGCCGTGTGTCTCCTTTGCGGTAAAGCTCACGGTGGACATCGTGGTGTTGTCCGCAGGAATACTGACCGGAGTCACAGCCAGTGCAGATTGCGCAGCACTGACGCCAGCGGTCCCGGTCAGGGTGACGGTGGTGGCTTTCCCGGCTACCGGGTTGCCGTTAATGCTGACCATCACGACGGCGGTCCCCGGAGTATCTCCTTTCAGGGTGGCGCTGTAGACACCATTGTTCTCACTCACGCTGCCGAGCGTATAGTGACCCGTCGCTATCCCGCTCACCTCAAAGGTGACACCGGTTAGACTGGTGACCGGCAGGCTTCGCACATCTTTCGCGCTAAAGCGCAGGGTGGAGGTGGTGACATTATCTGCTGCTATCGACGGTGGGATGCTCTCCAGCAGCGAGTTCGCGGCACTGACCGAGGCAGTCAGGGTGACGATCACACTCCGACCAGCCACCTGCGTGCCGTTGATGCTGACGGTGATGAAGGCGTCACCAGCCACATCCCCACTCAGGGGGACGCTGTACACCCCGTTATTCCCGATGACTTGGCCCAGGGTATAATGTCCGCTGGCGATCCCGGTGACGTTAAAGGTCACACCGGTCAGACTGGTCACTGGCTGGTCCTGTGCATCCCGGGCCGTAAAGGACACGACGGTCTGTGTGGTGCCGTCCGCCGGAATAGTGGCCGGAGCCGCCGTCAGCACGGAATGACCGATATCCATCACCGGAGTCAGGCTGACTGTCGCGGCCTTGCCGGCCAGCGGCTGTCCGTTCACCATAACCATCACTACGGCGGTGCCCGCCATATCCCCTTTCAGGGAGGCACTGTAGATGCCCTTCTGCTCTGTGACGAGCCCCAGCGTGTAATGTCCTGTGGTCAGACCGAGCACATTAAACCCGACCGTGGTCAGGCCGGTAACCGGCAGACCCTGAGCATCCAGCGCGGTAAAGCTGACTGTCGACGTGGTGGTGTTATCCGCCGGGATCGCCGGTGGGGTGGTGGACACCTGGGAGCGGGTCGCGCTGACCGGCGCCTGCAGGGTCACGATTGTATTCGGTCCGTTGACCGGGGTTCCGTTGATGCTGACGGAGACCGTCGCCTTGCCGGCCATATCGCCTTTAAGGGTAGTGAGGTACACCCCGTTTCGCTCGCTCACTGTGTCAAGCGTGACGTGACCAGCCGGGATCCCCATCACATTAAAGGTGACCGTGGTCAGGCCGGTAACCGGCAGACCCTGCGCATCCAGCGCGGTAAAGCTGACTGCGGCGGTGGTTGCATTATCCGCCGGGATCACCGCTGGCGTGGAGGCAAGCTTAGATCGGGCGGCGCTGACCACCGGAGTCAGGGCTACGGTGGCGGCCTGTCCGGCCATGGCCGCGCCATTGACACTGACCATAATGATGGCGGTGCCGACAGTATTCCCTTTCAGGGCGGCGCTGTAGACCCCATTTTTCTCCGTCACCTGACCCAGGGTGACGTTACCGGCGATACTGCCTGATACGTCAAAGGCGACCCCGGTCAGACCGGTGACGGGCCGTCCCCGGCCATCCTTCGCGATGAAACTGACAGTGGAGGTCGTGGTGTTATCCGCCGGAATACTGGCAGGTGAGGTACTCAGCCGGGAAGTGGCGGTATTTACCAGGGCAATATCCGTCAGGACCACCATGCTGGCCAGACCGGCAACCGGCTGTCCGCCGATACGAAGGGTCACAAAGGCAGTACCTGCCGCATCCCCTTTAAGAGTCGCGCTGTAGACACCATTTTTCTCACTCACGCTGCCGAGGGTGTAATGACCCGTAGCAAGACCTGCGACATCAAAGGTAACTGCCGTCAGACCTGTGAGGGCTTTGCTCTGTGCATCCTTCGCGCTAAAGCTCAGGGTGGTGGTGGTGGTGTTATCTGCCGGAATGGTGGCGGGCGCGGCCGACAGCTGTGACGTGGTGGCACTGATCCTGTTGGTGGCCATCAGAGTGACGGTCGTGCTGCCACCAACCGGCGTCCCGTTGCTGCTGGCGGTGACCGTTGCAGTGCCCGGCAAATCGCCTTTCAGGGTGGCACTGTACACACCGTTGCTTTCAGTGACGTTGCCCAACGTGAAGTGCCCCCCCTGAAGCCCGGCCACATTAAAGGTTAGCTTCTGTCCGTTCATCGGTTGATTGTGCGTATCTTTCATCACAATGCTCAGGATGGACTGCGCCTGGTTATCTGCCGGGATGGATGACGGCACCGCCTGGATTGAGTTCACGATATTGACGGAGGGGATCGCGGTCAGGATCACCGAGGTGGTGAGAGGCTGACCGTCAACATTGACCATCACCACAGCGGTACCCGCCATATCCCCTTTCAGGGAGGCGCTGTAGACACCGTTTTTCGCACTAACGGCCCCCAGGGTGTAGTGGCCCGTCGTCAGACCGTAAACCCCGAAGGTGACCCCGGTCAGGCCGGTGACCGGCTGGCTTTGTGCATCCTTCGCGTGAAAACTCAGGGTGGTGGTGGTGGTATTATCCGCCGGGATCACCGGCGGGGCACTATCCAGTTGGGAAGTCGCGATGCTCACACCCGACGTGGCCGTCAGAATGACAGAGGCGGCTTTGCCGGCCACCGGCACCCCGTTAACATTGACCATCACAATGGCGGTACCAGCCATATCCCCTTTCAGAGTGGCGCTGTAGACCCCATTTTTCTCCGTCACCGTGCCGAGCGTGAAGTGGCTCTTTGGCAGACCGGATACGTCAAAGGTGACCCCGGTCAGACCGGTGATCGGCTGGTTCTGCATGTTCTTCGCGGTAAAGCTGATCACCGACATGGTCACCTTATCGGCCGGGATCACCGGTGGCGCGCTGTCCAGTCGGGAGTTTGCCGCACTGACAGCGGACAGGTCGGTCAGGATGATGGTGGCAGCCTTGCCTCTTATTACCTGGCCGTTGATGCTGACGGTCACCACCGCGGTACCGGCGATATCACCGGTCAGACTGGCACTGTAGACACCATTTTGCTCGCTCACGCTGCCGAGTGTGTAGTGACCTGCCGTCATTCCGGTGATATCAAAGCTGAGCTGCGAACTCATCCCGGTGACCGGACGATTCTGTGAGTCTTTCGCAGTAAAACTTATCATCGACGGGGTGACGTTATCGGCAGGGATCACCGACGGGGTGGTATTGAGCTGTGAGTTCTGGGCGTTCACCGCCGTGATGTCGGTCAGGGTGACCGTGGCGGCCTTGCCCGCAACCGGCAGCCCATTGGCGCTGACGGTCACAATAGCGATCCCCGCCGTGGCACCGATAAGAGTGGCGCTGTACACACCGTTTGTCTCGGTTACCTTGCTCAGGGTGACCGAACTTCGGGCTATTCCGCTGATGTCAAAGTTAATCGCCGATGCCAGACCGGTCACCGGTTTGTTCTGCGCGTCCATGGCCGTGAAGGTCAGGGTTGATGGGGTGGCGTTATTCGCCGGGATCGTAGCCGGTGACACATTCAGTTGTGAGCTCGCGGCATTCACCACTGGCGTCAGGGTCACGAAAGCGGAAAGCGCGGTGGCGTTCCCGTTAACATTAGGGAACACCTTCGCAATACCGGCCATATCACCTTTGAGGGTGGTATTGTAGATCCCTCCCGGCTGCTCGGTCACACTCCCGAGTGTGTAATGACCGCCTGGAATACCTGTGATCCTGAATCCGACGTTCTTCAGACCGGTGACAGGCTGCCCCTGTGCATCCTTCATGATAAGACTGATATGGGACTCGGAGGCATTATCCGCCAGGATTGTGTCTGGTGTGACGGTGATCCGGGAGCCGATAACCGACGTGGTGCCTGCCGTCAGACTGACCGTCGCCGCTTTGCCCGTGACCGTCTGACCATTCACACTGACAGTCACCACGGCGGTGCCGGGTATATCGCCTTTCAGGGTAGCGCTGTAGACGCCGTTATTCTCCGTCATTTGGCCCAGTGTAAAGTGGCCGGCGGCAATACCTGACACGGCAAAGGTGACAGTTTTCAGGCCGGTGAGCGGTTTGTTCTGTGCATCCTTCGCGCTAAAGCTGATAAGGGACTGGGTGGCATTGTCCGCCGGGATGACCGGTGGGGTGGTATCGAGCTGTGAGTTCTGGGCATTTATCCCCGAAGCGTCGGTCAGGATGACCGTTGCGGCCTTACCGGCTACAACCTGCCCGCTGACGCTGACGGTCACCACGGCGGTGCCCGCCACATCCCCTTTCAGGGTGGCGGTGTAGACCCCATTTTTCTCGCTCACGCTGCTAAGCGTAAAGTGACCGGCAGCAATACCTGTCACGTCAAAAGATACCCCTTTCAGACCGGTAACTGGCTGGTTTTGCGCATCCTTCGCGGTGAAGGTGATGCGGGATTGTATTGTGTTGTTGGCAGGAATAACGGACGGGGCTGTCTCCAGCTGTGAATTCAGGGCATTCACCGCTGAGGTGTCGGACAGGGTAACGGTAGTGGCCTTGCCGGCTACAACCTGCCCGCTGACGCTGACGGTCATTACGGCGGTGCCTGCCATATCCCCTTTCAGGGTTGTGCTGTAGACCCCGTTATTTTCGGTCACGTTACCAAGCGTGACGTGGCCTGCCGTAATGCCGGACACGTTAAAGGTAACAGTTTTCAGGCCTGTGAGCGGTTTATTCTGCGCATCCACTGCGGTAAAGCTGATACGGGACGTGGTGGCATTGTCTGCCGGGATGGTATCCGGCGCCGCAGCCAGCTGTGAGCCAGCCGCATTCACGGTGGCGGTATCGGCAAGGGTGATGGTGGCTGCCTTGCCGGCGACTACCTGCCCGTTGACACTGGCGGTGATAACGGCGATCCCCGGCGTATCCCCGATAAGCGTGGCGCGGTAGACACCGTTAGTTTCGGTCACCTTCCCGAGAGTGAAATGGCCCTGCTGCAGCCCGGTGACTTCAAAGGCAACCGCGCTGAGGCCGGTGAGCGGATTATTCTTGGTATCCTTTGCCGTCAGGGTAATGAGGGACGGTGTGGCGTTGTCCGCCGGGATCACCGGTGGGGTGGTATTGAGTTGTGAGTTCAGGGCGTTCACTGGTGAGGTGGCCGTCAGAGTGACCAGAGCGGCCTTACCGGCCACCGGCAGCCCGTTAACACTGACTGTCACCACCGCGGTGCCCGCCATATCGCCGGTGAACGTCGCGCTGTAGACGCCGTTCGTTTCGGTGACTGGCCCCAGCGTGAAGTGCTCCTTCTGAAGACCAGTGACCGCAAAGGCGACGGTTTTCAGGCCGGTGACCGGCAGACTCTGGGCGTCCCTCGCAGTGAACGCGATCACCGATGGGGTGGCCTTGTCCGCCGGAATACTGGTCGGTGAGGCTGCCAGCTGCGAATTCGCAGCATTGACACCGGACGCATCAGTCAGGGTGACAAGGGTAGCCTTACCAGCCACCGCTTGTCCGTTGATGCTGACGGTCACCACGGCAGTCCCCGCCATATCTCCTTTCAGAGTGGCACAGTAGACCCCGTTGATTTCCGCGACGTTGCCAAGTGTGACGTTAGCGGCGCCAATGCCGGCCACCGTAAAGGTGACACCATTCAGGCCCTTCACTGGCTGGCCCAGAGTGTCCAGCGCACTGAAGCTCAGGGTAGTAGTGGTAGTGTTATCCGCTGGGATGGTCTCCGGAGCCGCAGCCAGTACGGAGTTGGCTGCATCCACTTTACTGGCCAGTCCGGTCAGCATGTTCATCTGCAACTCCGGCAGGGTAACTTCTCCCTCCTGAATAGTCAGCCGGTAATCGCCGGCCGTGACGATGGTCACGGTCGCCTCGTAGACCCCAGGTGACACTTCGGTGAATGCATCGAATTGCAGGCCGTCGGCCTGTCTCTTCGCAGCCTGGGCATACTGAACCATCGGTGAACGATCAGCGTGACGGCGGGCTGCTTGGGCATGCTGGACAACGGGCTGAGCCAGTCGTGCACTCATGCGCAGGCTGGCTTTCAGCCCACGCAGTGCGCGCTGACGCGCATCGCGAGCTTCTACAGTCACGACATACTGGTCACCCGGTTTCATCGCCACATTTAACTGGGCCGTGTGCGTCAGCTTAAAGTATACCGCGGAGTCCGCCTGGCTGACAGCACCCTGCTCCACCACAATTTTGGTGGTGGCCGGAACCGAAGTGTTGCCGTGGGTATCGCGTGCCGTCCCAGTCAGGATATAGGTGTTACTGGCCTCCGGGGCCGGGTTATATGGCGGGAGCTGCAGTTGCACCCCCACGCCCGGCTGGTCCGTCATTTTGCCGCCGGCCGCCATGAACTCAGGGGCCTGCCAGTCAATACCGGCCAGCCCGTGCTTTGCTGTGACCTCGGCATTCAGCATCTGAGTGCTGAGGGGCTCACCCCGCAGGCTCTCCGGCAGACTCAGGCGCACCAGGGTCTGTTTGCGGTAATCCAGCACAATATTGTTATTACGTTCCACCAGGTCCAGACGGCTGCTGGCCAGTGTACGGCTCTGGCTGACCTTATCTGCAGATAACTGCTCAGCCAGACTCATCCCGAAGTTCCAGCTCAACCGGGCCTGCATCTGCATCTCGTCATGACCGCCGCTTTTGCGGTAATCGGTGCCCAGAGTCACCAGCGGAACCGGTGTCCAGTTCAGGCCGGCGGTGATGGCTTTCGGGTTACGCTGACGGGTGTCCTTCCCTACCAGTCCTACATGCTCCCCCTGATACTGCTCATATTTCAGGGTGGAGCCGAGTTGTGGGTACACCGGCAGCCAGCCGCTGGCGGTCAGGTCGAAACCATCCGCCGGGCGCTCGTCATAATCCTCGAAGTCGCGTGACTGATGCCAGTCTGTTGTCCCCAGATAGGTGTTCACGGAGAGTTTCAGGTAGTCTGTCCAGGCTTCAGCACCGAGTCCTACCCGGCGGTTGTGCCCGGTAATGTCATTGTCGAGAAAGACGTTAGAACCATACATCCAGTGGCCGCGGAACAGACGCACGCCGGCACCGGCATTGAGGGTGGTACGGTCATCATGACGGCGTCCGCCGGCCTGCATAAACAGGACATCACGACCGTTATCGTATAAAGGGACCAGCATATCCAGGGCGCTGTCGCTGAGGGACAAATGGTCATCAATCCCCAGCTGTACACGGGCGGTGCCGAACTGGCTCAGCCACTGGCTGACCGCGGCTTCACTGCCGGCAACTGCGGCAGAGCGGGCCTGTGACAGGGCCATATCGCCGACCTGTGCATGGTGTGGCCCGGTGGTGGCCTGCGCAAGAGAAGTGGCATTACTGGACAACCACTGTGTGAGCGCCGGCTCAGGAGGTCCGGTCAGCAATTGTGGTTTTGGTGGGGTGGCGGCGACGGGAATATCAATCTCATCGCCGGCTCTGAGCTCTTCAAACGGCGTGGTGAAGATACGGAACTGGTTGATTTTTTTTAGTTCTGGAACAGAAAGGTGAAAACGGGCGGCGACACGGGAAACGGTTTCGCCTTTCTGCAGTGTGTAAGGGCGGGTCTCTACGGTTCCCTGAGCGGAGGTGAGGGACGTATCGGCAGACGCTGCCATCACCGGAGTGAAAGCACTGGCCAGAGGAAAGAGCAACTGGACAATAATATTTAACCAGACCAGCGGCCTGAACATGGGGTAAACATGCTCTTCTGAAGGCCCGGAGAGACGTCTCCCGGCTTTCATCTCTGAAACAAATAAAGAGGTGAATTTTTTCATATTCTATCTATCGTGGTTTTTCTTTAAGAGGAAAAAATGAAAGTCAGCGGGGTTTTACGACCGACACGTCCTTCGCCCAGATATATAATGAATACCTTTTGATTTAATTACTAATGAGGCTAATGCCACGAATGCACACTAGGAGACATAATATTTTCTTGACTAATAACGCAAGAATTACCGCGCAACAATTACACAACAAATGACAAGCAAAGCTAATACAAAATATTAAAAATCAGAAAAAAACGAGCAGGCAATCAATCATTAAAAGACATTTCTGCAGTGAAAAATACTATTATTGACGTTGCGAGTGAATTCACTCGAATACTCAGAAGTGAACAGTATTTCACTTATAAAAAGAAAAAAATTTCACTATCCCGTTCTTTCAGGATGTCCATTAGTGTTGAAATTAAGAGTTTTGCTATGATCATCACAACCAGATGAACATGGTCTGGTTTAACGCTCAGTTATAACACCTCACAATCCTTCGTCTTACGAATTATATAAATCGAGCGGTACAGCTCTTGGCCTACAGTGTCCAGTATAATTTGTTGCGGTATTTTTGGTTTCAAACCAAGTGGTATTTGCGATGCAAAAATACGTTTTCTGAACTTTTATAACTTCTCATGTCAGTGATTTCTTACTCACCATAAATAAGAAATCACTGACATGAGAGTCTACAGCTCTTAACCTCCTTCAAGGGAGGTTAAGAGCTGTAAATAAAAGCCGTTGGCACAGTTCTTTACTTTACCAGTTTTATATGTATTCACATATTCATGTGTAATATTTATTTTACATGCTGCCAAACCGACGCCGGTATTTTATAATATAGCTTATTCATGGTTAGTTCAGCCAATCGATGATCAGCCGCGGAATTAAAAAACTCTAACTCCGCATCAGAAAGTGCATATCTATTTTTTTCTATTACTTTTTCTAATGTATCTAAACATGTACATCGCCGTAATTTCATTAACCAATCAATTTTATTCATTCCGATATTATTTAATTTTTTTGAAAAATCACAGGAAGAGTTATTTTAGCACACTCTGTTTTAGCTTTTCGATCTACACTCAAGAAACAATGTACAATGGTTTCATTGTATCAGCGTACTGCCAGACATCAAGACTGGATTCCGCAACTTTCGTTGTCAAACATATATTTTTGATATACGTGATTAGAATACCTTTGTAGCGATGGTTGAAATCGTCATCATTAATTTGTCGACTTAAAGCGCTGAGCTAATTTATGTGCAGCGTGGAATATTCGCAGGATATGAACTTGTGTTTTATCGACAATATAAACAACGATAAAGGGGAAATGTGGTATCGCAAGTTTTCGTTGTTTTTCAGTACGACCAGCTCTGAGGCCTGCGAGTAGATTGCCTTTAAGAATTTCAATCATCGCGACAAACCTGTCGTCAGCGGCAATAGCGACCATGGCTCCAGCTTCTTTATTCAAATACATGAAAATATTTTCCCTATCCGCTAGTGCGCGTTTGTCCCAGACTATAGTTGTTGTCACAGTTATTCGTGCGTTGCACGCATTCTTAAATAATTCATGCGGTTATTGACCTCATCATCGCTAACAAGAGGTTTAGTAGCAGAGGAGGGGGTTGCGTCCTGGCAGGTGGGGATTATTCCGGCGATTTGAATACTCTGCTTGATTAGCGTGGGTGTGTCGCTTTCCATGCTCTTTCGGGCATATATAACTTGAGGGGGAATTGCTGATATCCTGGTGACAAATATATCGGTACCCTTTTGTACATATCCTTGTACATCTCCTTGTTCATCTGAATACTTCATATTCATCGTCTAGAAGTATTTCCAAGTCCCCAGAGCATTGATAGTTTATTCATTAACACACATATGATATTACCTGTTGTTGATAATTCTTGTTCAACTACTGATTTAATGAGATCATAAGTTAAAAGATATTGTTTACATTGATTTCCTAATTATTACTCAATAAAAATGAATGACTGGCACAACCTCCTTATTTGCTTTCAGGAAAAAAATAGCTTTCGGGCGATGCTTATTTCACGGGATAAATCTGAGTTTGCCGCCCGTAAAATTCTGGAAAAGGCCAGAATAGTCATCCCATCTTGTTCAGGTAAATTATTCTGGAAATGGGTTCAGGATTTTATATTTAGAGCGTGCAAGCCATCGCAGGAATATTATGAAAATAAATCTTCAGCCGTATCTACACAGCATAATCACCACCCTGTCTCTGCCTGCCGGACTCAGCCCGGATGCAATGGACAGGATAAAAGTGGTGGCGCTGATGGCCATGATGCTGGATCACATCAACACGATTTTTCTGCAGGCCCCCAGGCCGGAACTGTATGCCATCGGCCGGATGGCCTTTCCACTGTTTCTGATGATCTGGGCCGTGAATGTCCGTCAGCAACCGGGAAGATTGCAACACCGTGCGAACAGGTTGTGGATATGGGCCGTCATCACACAACCCGTCTTTGCTCTGGCGTTTCACGCTCCGCATCCCTGGTACGCCCTGAACATTCTGTTTGTATTCGCGGGTGTCACGCAACTACTGGCACTGGATCACGCTTATGGTCACCCGGGACGGTTCGCCGGCGTGATACTGCTCGTGCTCCTGGTTTATCCGTTATCACTCGCCAGTTATGGTCTTCAGGGATTGATGTTGGCCCTTTCACTGGCCGTGTTTTATTCCACACAAACTCTCCGCGAGAAACAGGGAGCCGCTCAGGTTGCCTTTCTCTCACTGTGTACACTCAACGGCATAGGTCACCTCGCAGACAAACCCGCAGAAGCACTACTTTATGCGGTACTGCCGACCGTCCTGTTTCCTCCCGTGGTCCTTTCACTTGCCTCCCGGTATCAGCCTACGCAAAACACGCGCTTTTTGCCCCGCCGGTTTTTCTACTTCGCTTATGGCGGCCATCTTTTACTACTTGGTCTGATACATCGGTTAATGATGTGACAAAATCGAGCACCCATCCGAGTTCTGAGTCAGTTCAGTGGGCATATTGTATGCCGCTACGCGGCATGGAGGCGCCAGCCGGTGTCACTTATCGCATCGATGCTGAACGGCGCCGGTTACGCGGCGTAGCCGCTCTGTACTGATAGTTTCCACCAGGCGCCCTCTCCGCCCTGCTCAGCCAGACCCGCTGACCGCTATGACGAACTTGCTTTGCGCCGTCGGAGTGGTCCGGGCATAGCCCGGGCGTATCTCCGCGTTAGCGGCGTCAGGCGCTTACGGGCGTGTACTTCAATCCTGAAGCAACACTACCTACAGCCATTCCTTAGCTAGTTACAACATCCATTATAAAGCCACTCTGTTCCGGGCCTGTGGCCCGGGTCGGCGGGGCTTTGCAGTGGGACAGGTTTCGCACGGAGTAACAGATAACAAAGGACGGGACCCGCCGCATGCGGTGGGGGGTACTTTAAAGAGAAGTGATAATGGTAGCCGGAGGGATATTTGCCCCGAGCAAAGCGAGGGGAGGTACTTTCGAGTGTCATGCGAAGCTGACACGAAAAACACCCCCTTGTTAGGGCTTATTTTGTTCAGAAATAACGTTCGAAGCTAATCATATACCATGGGTAACATTCGAATTTAACTGCATGAAAGATGAGCGCCACCGACAATTTGTCGGTGCAGGCGTCTCAGAACGTGAGTCAGGTGAAGTCATGGCGTGAAAAAAGGGATGGGTGATGGCTTTAAAAAGAGGAATTCCTGAAGGCCAGGTAGCAGAAAACCCGCGAAGGACGCGGTGCTGTAAAAGGAGGGGTAAACGACAGGCGTCAGTGTGCCCCGGCTTTCTCCAGGAGGAGCCGGTAATACTTCTCTTTATCCAGACGTTTCAGGTCAGGATGTTCATGCTCGACCGCACGTTCGATCTCCCGTACACGATACAACGGTGCGTCAGGGCTGGTTGACCAGCGCACCCACGCCTTCCAGTGATGATCGTTCTCGGAAGACTTTCCGACACGCCGCATTTTCTGGTCCAGCGCATCAATCTGCGCCCCCAGGTCCTGCGTCACACGTCGCTTTTCTTCCCTCAGTTCCGGGCTGACCACCCAGCGCTTGATTTTGCGCAGGCGGTTTTTAAGCGAATGGTGCCTGTCAATATCGATCCCCATACGCGCCATCTTCAGCAGGTGGCGTTCGTAACGCAGACTCAGTGACTCAGCCAGCCCCTGAGCAATGGCCCACTGCCGGTATTTGTGCAGCCACTGCCGAATTTCGTCCACGGTAATGCCCCGTGAAGTGAAAAACTTCTCGGTCAGGAAGATACGCATGGGTTTGTACTGGCCAGAATCGGTGTCATGGTCGCGGTGGATCACCAGATAGTCGAGTTCTTCCTGGACCCGCAGCGCATGCAGCAGAACGTCATAGGCCAGACGGCCATTTTCATAACGATGCAGCACACCCATCCGGCGCGCCAGCTCCTCAACCGGCAGCATGACTTCAAACATATAGTCGCTGTCAGGGTTGTAATCGCAGTTGGCCGCAAGCGTCAGTGAGAGCGCCGTTAAGGCTTCTCGGCTTTCCTGACGTGTGCTCACGCGCATGGGTTTCGGGGTAAAGGCACTGTCGAACAGTCGGGTCCAGGGCGTGTAGCCGCGACGACGCAGCGACACCAGTTCCGGATTCCGGTTCCAGTCGTGGCTCTTCAGACGCGCCACCACTTTAGCAGCCATTCCACGGGGCGTACTGCCGGTGAAAGCAGGCTGATAATTACGATGCGTTTTGGACTGGCCCTTACGTAGACGATTGGTTTCGCCACGCCGGGAGGGACGGTACTGGGGTACGGGCGCAGCCCGCAGGTGAATAACCTGGTTAGTCACACCCGCCCGAACTTATGGCGGGCAGGGGTTGTCTTCTGTTTTGCATGCGTTATAATCCATCTCAGGCCAGCGCCTGCTTTTGGACCCCCTGATATCTGCTGCTTCCGCCAAGTTGCTGTGCAGATTTCGGGGGGTTTTTGCATTCAGGCTCCGGCGATATCGCTGAAGCCTTCTCCCGGACGATTTACGGATACGTCCAATCCTGTGTCCTTTCTCCCACCGGGCCGCATTTTTCCGATGGCAGTTTTTGCTTTTCCCTTCTCGTTTCACCCCACCACAAGGTGTCCCTGTCAGTACCGGCCAACAGAAATTTACGTTAAGGAAAAAACGTAATACTTTTAGTGTGAAACCTCACCACAAGGCCCACAGAGGATTCCGAGTTTACCGTTTTGTCTGGCTGAATTCCAGCAGCTATGCGCGCGAACTCACCGATTGGATCTGGATCGTTCCGCCAATTAGCCTCTCCTGAACTCCACTGTCTCAAGTAAATCCCTTATAATACCTGCAATTTTTGAGATGCCCCCAATGAAGCTCACAGCCCGACAAGTTGAAACTGCCAAACCAAAAGACAAGCCTTACAAGCTCTCAGATGGCGGAGGGCTTTACTTGGAAGTATCCACCAGTGGCTCTCGCTACTGGAAAGCGCATCACCCATCCCCATTTCCGCAAACCAGATTGCCATTTCATTTGCACACAACACCGGATTTGCTGCGCAGGCACTAACTCCTGCTTCAACCGCCGCAGCTGCCGCAGGAGTGAGGGCTGCAATTGTACCACCTGCCGCACCGGCACCCAAAGCAACTGCTATTGCATCATTTACAGCCAAGCCCCGCTGACATGCAGCGCCTGACGGATTAGTTGAACAGGAAGCGATATCTTTGCCATGCTCCTGCACGAACTTGGTCTGGGTATCTTCATTTCCACCCAGAAGATTATTCTCAACCGCATTCTTCCCTGCCTGTGCCCCGGCACTGGCTGACGACGTGCTGTCTCCTGCTATACCTCCCGCCAGCCCCGCCGCCAGGGTACCTAACAGACTGAGCTGTTGCTTGTCCTGTTCACTCAGGTTCGCCCGCTTCTCATTCGTGTCCGCACCGTAAAACTGAGCCGCTATATAATGCGTGGCAAGTTCCCCACTCGCCGCACCTGCCGCACCTGAGCGGGTTGTAAGCCCATCACACTCCAGCCAGAACACTGTTGCTGCACAATGGTATTCAGCCCATGCTCCTTAAACACCTGCATAGACAACAACTGATTGCCAACAACCACGAACTCAACGGGGGATAACAGAGCGCCCTCTTCAGAGAAATGACGAACGAGGTCTGATTTTTTCACCAACAATGCCGAAACACCACGATATTCCTCTGAAAGGGCCTCCCCGCACCACTCCTCATCACTGATCACCGCGTTAATCCATCCCTGGCTTTTCAGGTGTTCAATGGCATGGGTCAGGCGAAATAAATCAGATTGTTTTAACAGAGGCCCAGTACAGGAAGCCCACAGATAATCGAAGCGCTTCTCCAGCACAGCTGCAGGACCGTTGCTCCGCCCCAGTACAATCAGGCTATCAATATCCGGGGCCACGGTGCGGGGAAAGCGCTTTTGTTTTTGTGCCGCGACAAGCCATCGCAATAAAAATGCATGGGTCGCCAGTGGGGATGACGACATGCCCTCACGCTGAGCAAGGCGCAGACCAACCAGCGCACACCAAGCCAGATGGGCAAGGTCAGCAACGGTCTGTTCGGGAGTCATATATTGTGTTGTTTTTTTCATCGGCAGGAGTATATCGACTGATGTCTGTGAGAGATAATGCATTTTCAACGGGATATTTCATGTTGTTTATGAATAACCCGGAGCCTGTACTTTATCTTTTAGAAAAAAAGCCTCTTAAGTTAAGAGGCAAAAAAATCCATTTCTTTCTCAAGAAAGAAAGGAAAACTGTAACTTGGCATATAACGTAATTACGTTATCAAAGCCTGCTTAATCTGAATATAAAAATATACGTACAATTTTAAACATTATCAAAATTTTTCGCATCAAGCCACGCATGCAAGCAATGTCACTCTGATATAAAACAATGAGGAGCATATCTATTAAAAATAAAAAGGAAAGTGAACAAGTATTATTCATTATAATCGCGTGTTCGTAGCTGAAGAGCTCAGCTCAGACAAAAAATACACTGCAGGTCTGCTGTGGTAACGCTCGCCTTTTTATAACAAATACAACTGAAAGTCATACGACCACAGACTAAAGCATTCACCTCATCTGAAAAAAACTTCTTTCATTCCTG
>Ga0308166_1001523_pt1 | contig 24297 bp, 30 predicted proteins | sample PhyCR2_2_FD_202137 | JGI IMG/M metagenome (GOLD analysis project Ga0308166, IMG submission 202137) | Phyllosphere microbial communities from UC Gill Tract Community Farm, Albany, California, United States - DLSLCC.R2 | ecosystem: Host-associated > Plants > Phyllosphere > Unclassified | place... | reverse complement strand
GGGCGAGCTGTGATGCGGGCCTTGCTCCGATACCCAAGCCGGGGCGTCCACCACTGAAGCGTTTTTCTAAACCGATGGCGGAGCGTTTCGGCGTGACCGACGTGAAATGGCGGGCGTCCGTCACAGTCGTCTGGGAGGAAGATCATGCGTAAATGATCGAAGTTGAGTTTGTCACTCAGCTACGATGGTGATCCCGTCAGCCGCTCGACCGTCGAGCACAGGCATCGGGTCGATCTGAATGCCTGGAAGGATGGAGACCCACGCGGCATAGGCTCGCTGCTGTCGAACCAACGCTTCTTCCCATCGACTGCCACTGACTTCGTGCGATACGACCAGCATCATGAGGTGATTGGTGGTTGCATCGAGGTCGAGCAACAAGTGATGGGCATTGAATCGAAAATCATCGGTCGAAGGCATGAGGTCATACTTCTTGGTGTGAGTGGCGAAAGTGCATCCCTGCTATCCACGTGACATCATTATGACAGCACCCAAAAGAAATAGTTGTTCAAACAGATGATCGGCTGTCAGGGTAGCTGACTATCAATCCAACGTTCAGCGGCCGCCATCGCCTCAGCCAGTGCACTGGGATAATCCGGCCACGGGCCTGGCAATTCGGCGACGGTATTGGCGAGCCCGTGCACCGCGCTCTCTGCCAGTACATGCGCCGCTGTCGGCGATGGATCGTTGGGCCTGTTCCAATCAAATTTTACAATCAGCTTATGGCCGCGATATTCATGCGTGATGGGAACGTCTAAGCCATGGGACATCTGTCGAACCCTTTGCCACTGATCAATGCCTTCGAGTTTTAACGCAATTGAGCCAGCAGCACTATCGTGGCGCTTCGCTATCGGAGCGGAGTGTGCCACCCCGCCCAGCTCCGGACGGAGTAAGCAAGCCCGAGATTCCTCAAAACAAGCCGCCCAACGATTCTGGCGCCCAGTTCATGATCACCAGCTCACCGCTCACCTCGGCTTTGCCTTGCCGCTGATTGGTTGTGGTGTAGCGGATGTCTAAGATTTCGAAGTGGAAGCCTTCGAACACACGGCGGATATCTGGATGGTCGTTGATGCTGACCATGACTCTGCCTTTGCAGCGGCGCATAAAGTCGGCCATCCGCTCGTAATTCTCGAACGGAAAATCGACGCCATAACCGGCGGTCTGCCAGTAAGGCGGATCCATGTAGTGGAAGGTGTGAGCGCGGTCATAGCGTTCAGCGCATTCAAGCCAGGGAAGGTTTTCGACGTAGGTGCCGGACAGGCGCTGCCACGCAGCCGAGAGGTTTTCCTCGATCCGCAGCAGGTTGATGGCCGGGGCAGTCGTCGCCGTCCCGAACGTCTGGCCCGAGACCTTGCCGGCGAAGGCATGGTGCTGCAGGTAAAAGAATCGGGCGGCGCGCTGGATGTCGGTGAGGGTTTCGGGGCGGGTCATTTTCTGCCATTCGAACACCTGCCGCGAACTGAGCGCCCATTTGAACTGGCGCACAAACTCTTCGAGGTGGTTCTGCACAACACGGTAAAGCGTGACCAGGTCGCCGTTGATGTCGTTCAGGACTTCGACCGGCGATGGCTGGGGCTTCATGAAGTAGAGCGCGGCACCGCCGGCAAAGACTTCAACGTAGCATTCGTGTGGCGGAAAAAGCGGAATGAGGCGGTCGGCAAGGCGGCGTTTGCCGCCCATCCAAGGGATGATGGGTGTAGACATAAAAAGCAAGGCCTTTACTGTATGGATAAACAGGTGCTAGGCTCGCCGCGCTTTGTGCACGGAGCAAGAGCCTTGGCTGGACTTGCAGGGACAATCTGCAGGGACGGCGGTCGATCCAGATGTTGACGCATCCGGACCGGCCGCTCTTTTTCACTTCGGTGTTGATACTTCTTTGGCGTATGCCTGACAGGCCGCGAGGGCAATCAGCCCCCGGTCGCCGTCATCGGTGACGCCGATAATTCGTTGAGCATGCGCTGGGTCAAGTTCGGCTCTTGTGGGGCCATGAACCACGCCGCCGGTGGCGGTGTTGGCTGACAACGATCCGTTGCCGGCGCCGGTGGTGGCGTCGAGTAGGACTGACAGGCGCAGATCAGCAGTAGCAAGGCGGTCGCGCAGGCGACCTTGATCACGTTGGACATCGCTCAAAGCTCGGTAATGGGTTTGTTCGCTGGTGGCCAGGCGCTGCTCGAGCGCAAGGCGTTTGTCCTGTTCGGCACGCTGCTGCGCAACCGTGGCCAGGGCCAACTGGTTAACGGCTTCGGTGTGGAGTCGGGCCTGCTCTGCGAGCTGTTTGCCGTAGCGCCAATCCTGTACTTGCCAGGTAATGGACGCAGAACCACCGACCATGACGGCCAGCAGCACGCCTTTTGCCAGCAGCCGATACGGCGCCGGGATCAGTTCGCCGAAACGCATAACACCGCCCTCGCCCGCCCCCACAACTCCAGCCGATCCTGCAGGCCGTTGAGACCGCCATTGATCCTGCGGGTGATCGTGTTGAATTCATTTTGATCGGCCAGCGCGTTCAGCCCATTCACTGACCAGAACCATGCGGCCGACTCAGCGGCCCACTGCGGCAGTTCCAGCAGCTCAGGCGTGCGCAGCAATCGCTCGTCACCGAACAGCGCCAAGCTGCAGCGCAGGTAGTTGTCGTGGCCGGTGACCTGGATCAGGCCGCGACCGCGATAGCGCTGGCCATCACCATCCGCTGCCGGCGTGTTGCCCAGTTTTGCAGCCAGGTTGCCGGTATCGTATTTGCTCAGGTACTGGTCGCCGCCCAGTTCCCGGACGTACTGCAGCTGGCCCGACTCGTGACCAACTTGCGCCAGAAACGCGGCTTGGCGTTTCGGCGTGTTGATCTGCCGATTGGCCATAGCTGCGTTGAGGGCGGATACAAAAACGCCCGCTTGGCGGCGGGCGTTGGGCATGATGCTTTGCAGCTGTTGTTCAGTGATGGACATACAAACTCCAGACGTAAAAAAACCGCATTCAGGCGGCGATGGGATGCGGTTATTGTTTCTCGATGTTCACTACCTTGAGGGGTGGTTTCGGCCCTTTCTTTTTCTTGTCCTTGGATTTACCTGCTTTGCCGGCATTGCATTCGACCGTGGTCGACCAGCCAGACTGGGTGAACACCTGCTCGACCGAATCCGCCAGGTATTCACCATCAAGCCCGACCTTGAAACCCTGAGCGATGATGGGACGCTCGGCGAAGATGTCCGTCCGGCCGGGCATCTCAAGCCGCACATCCGCGGTCGAGCGGTTGAACGCCGACAAACGGGCCTTGGCCGCCGCCTCAGCGGCGCCCTTATCTGGGTAGATATGGCGGTCGGTATGCACTGCCGGCAGGCCATCCGGCGCATCATCGTTGTCGATGGTGACCACCGCGAGCTTGCCGTTCTTTTTGTCCTGATGCTTGGTGGCCACCGCCTTGTGCGAATTTCGATCGCCGAGACTGAATTGCCAGCGGCTAAGGTCACTGCGGGTCAGCGTGATAGCGCCAAATGCTTTGCCGCTGGCCGTCTGGCCACCTTGGCGCGGCATCACCAACAGCTTGCCGTCGGCCACCTTGGCCGTGCAGTCGTATTGCTTGGCCAGACGGGTGATGAAATTAAAGTCGGACTCGTTGAGCTGGTCGACGCGGGCGACCTTGGTCGACACCGGACACACCGGCGTCCAGCCATTGCGCGCGGCCACGTCAGCCACGATCTTCGACAACGGCACGCCTTCCCAGCTTCCGCTACGGATGGTTTTGCCACTGCCACGCATGTCGCTGGCCTTACCCTTGATCACTATGGTGTCCGGCGGACCTGACACCTCAATCGTGTCCACGGTGTAGCTGCCCATACGTGCCAGGCTCGTTTCGGCATAGCCCAGGTAAATCTCGATTGAGCTGCCGCGCCTTGGCAATTGCACTTGCCCGTCACGGTCGTCGATACGCAACTCAAACTCGTCGGACTCCATGCCCGGCTTGTCAGAGGTACGGAGCTGCAACAACCGATCATTGATCTTGGCCGTGACATCAGCCCCATCAGCGACGATTCGAAACATCGGTGTCATGGATTTTTTCCAATAAAAAACCCGCACAAGGCGGGCCAGAAAAACGAGGTGTTGTTACGCGTAACGCGACGCGGCGCCGGCGAAGGCATCGCCCCGGGTCAATCCCACAAGCTGACGCCTTCACTGGTCGGGCTTGGCAGATCCGGCAGGACGATAATCACGCCCGACCGGAACGGCTGAGGCTCATCGGCCAGCCCCTGATTGGCATCGAGCACGGCCTCCACGCTGCCATTGAGATGGCCGTAAACGTTGTTGCAAATGACATCGAGCATGTCGCCATCAGACGTCCTGCATGTCGTCGCCATAACGCTCAAACTCCAAAGTGAACCCCTGTTTGCGAGCAATCCCGCCGTGCAGCAGTGCGGACTGTTCCTCGTTGATGTTTTTCAGGCACCACGTCCCGATCACCTCGCCATAACCCGTGGTCAGGGTCAGCGGCTGTAGCCTGGCCCCGATGGAACGCAGCGTGTCGAGCTGCTTCAATCCACCTTTGAAGCCCGGGTAGATCGTGCCCTTGAGCGTCAACTTTTCATCGCCCATACCGATGGCCTGCTTCGCCGGCCGGCGCGTCAGCCGCTCCTGCGAAGCCCAGCGGAATTCGGTCGACCGGCTCAGCTCATCAAACGCCGCGGTGTCCAGGTTGAAGTAGTACGGCTCAATTTTCGGATCGCGCGGCTGAATGATCATCAGATGCGGGAACGGCTTCACCGCCTCCGGCGCCGGCGTGGCCTCCACGGCAAAGGAACTGGTGGGCACGATGTTGGCCAGCGACGGACTGACCTTGCCGGCGACGTTGTTGATCGCCGTGGCCGCCTTGCCCGCCTGTTCCTTCAACGTGCCCAGCCGTTCCTGCACTTCAGCCGCCGCGCGGGTGGCTCGGCCGTACACCGCTACCACCTGACCGACCTTGGCTTGAGCCGCGTCGACGCCGCGCATCACCCGCTGAAGTTTGGCGCCGATGGCTGGGCCGACAAACGGAATGTTTTCCAGCTCGGACGCGGCGCCGGTCAGTTCGCGGATCGCACCGTTGACCGGGGTCAGCATGCCGTCGGCACTGCGTCGGCCGGTTTCCGCCGCCTCGACCAAATACTTCAGGCTCGATTGCATTTGCTCCATGTAAGCCATGAAACCTCCTTAGACATGGGGTTCGTCGTACAGCTTGGCGGCGTTACTCTTCGCCGCATCCGCCATCATTCGCTGCATGTGCGGCATCAGATCCTGCGCCAAGGTTTGCGGGTCCTTGACGTCGCCCTGCACCGTCACCGGCATGTTCAGCGAGTACTGAAACTGCTGATCCACCTTGGCCGGAACGGGCTTCTCCGCCTCCTTGGGCTGGATAGCCATCGCCGCCGACTTGAGCGGCGCCGTCACCGCCATCGAGCGCGCGACATCCCCCAGCGCCGGTCCTTGCTGGCCCGCTGACAACATCATGAGCGGCGTGGTCGGCACCGGCGCCTTCGCCGTTTGCTCGGGCTTTTCATCCTCACCACCGAACAGCGACTTACCCAACGATCCGCCCAGCGCCGCACCGCCCTGACTGCCCAGATAAGCACCGATCATGCCGCCGATAGCGGTGCCGATGATCGGCACAACCGAACCGATGGCAGCGCCTGCTGCTGCACCGGCCATGGTGCCGGCCAGGTTGCCAGCGGCCGAACCGTAACCTTCGGCTTTTTCGTCCTTGGTCTTGGCGTTTTGAAAGGTTTCAAAAGCCATCGCGCCGGACTCCAGCAGGGTGCCGCCAGGAATGACCTTAGCCGCCTTGCCGACCTTACCGACGGTTCCTGCGACGACGCCGAGTTTGGACAATGCCCCACTTGGAACGGACGGGACTGATGGCGATGGGATCGAAACAGGGGAACGAGGCACAGACGGGCGAGGACCTCTCGAACTCGGCAACGTCCGGCGCCGAGCGCTAAGGCTTGATCCACGTCCGCGTCGGCGCGATTCGCCCGGCGCATCCACACCGCCACCCATAGCGCCGGCATTAACGACGAAAACCTTCTTTACGCCGTCGTTACTTGCACCACTTTCAGTACCAAGGCCACCGCCTGTTGCCGCTTCCTTCACCCGTGAAACAACATCCAGGCCAGTCGCTACCAGATCAAGTTCTCCTGAGTTTTTATTTGGGGCTTCGCTCCCACTCCTGCCACCGCGCGACCCACGCGCAAGGTTTAGCAGCCCCCTGCTGATCTTGATCGTGCTGAAGATACCTTTTAAGGCGATCAGCCCCGCTCCGACCGTGGCGATACCGGCAACCACCCCGGGCGCGCTATCAGTCAGCGACGTAATGCCTTTAGTAACCTTGGTCAACGACTCGGCCACTGTGTCCGTCACCGGGCGCAGCGCATCACCGATGCTGCGCATGGCGTCATCCATCGACTGGGCCATTTCCGCCCATTTCTGCGATGACGACTCGCGCCGCTCGGCGAGGTTCTTGTCGAGGATCCCGGTGGCGTCACGCGAATCGTTTTTGAGCTGGCTGTACAGCGCCTTGTTCTGCATGTAGGCCGACAGTGCGGCCTTGACCTGCATGTCGGCGAACAGGTCGCCGGTGCGCAAGGATTCTTCCAGCGAGGCCATCATGGCCTTGGCCTTCTCCGGGTCGGCTTCCTTGCTGATTTTTGACGTGGCTTCGGTCATGGCCGCCGCACGCTTCGGATCGGTCGCCTGAATGTACTTCTGAGCCAGCGCCATACTGGTCTCAAGCGTCGACATACCGTTTTGCAAACCGGTCTGCATCGATCCCTTGTAATCGATCCCGGCTTTTTCGTAAGCCTTGACCGTATCGGTCGAACCGATTTTGCCCATCCAGTTTTTCAGGTTGTTGGCCGCTTCGTCTGAACTACCGGCCTGCTTCATCTGCACCTGCAACATGGCGCCCAATTGCGTCACTGCATCCAAGCCAGTGATGCCGTTGCTGGCCATGTTGGCCAACAGCTCCGGAAACCACTTGGCCATGTCGGCCGCTTCAAAGCTGCCCGCCTGCCCTTGGTAGGCGATCGCCTCCAGCGCCTGCTGCATCTGCTTGGGGTCGGTGATCTTGGCGTTCTGCCCCAGGGCGTTGATCATCTTCGCCGTGTCGACACCGCTGGATCCCTGCCCCACGACAAACTTGGCCGCGACAGGCGCGTACTCCAGCGCCTTGCTCAGATCCATGCCGGCGCCGACCAACTGATTGACCACGTCGGCCACATCGTTGCGTGCCATGCCGGTGTCGCGTGAAGTGTCGATGATCTTGCGCGACATCTCCTGTTCTTGCGGCTTGTTGGCAATGCCAGCCTTGATCGCGATGTCACGCACAATCGCGCCAAAATCAGCGCTGACCTTGGTCGGTACCGCCATGGCACCGACACCGACCACCGCCGCACCGACGGCGCCCTTCATGCCCTTTACGCCAGAATCGATCTGCTGATGCCCCTTGGCTTTCAGCTCGGCTTTGTTAGCCGTCTGCCCCATCGAGCGATAGGCTTTTTCCAACCGGCCGACCTCGACCCCCTGTTTTTTCAAGCTGTCGAGGTTCGAGTTCAAGCGGTTGAGTAATTTGGACGCACCGGCAGCGCCGGTATCGTGAGCCTTTTTCCATTCTTCACGCAGGCGGATGGTGTCGCCAATCGTGCGCTGCAGCACGCGCGCTTTGTTGCCTTCAGCCTCAAGGCGCTTGATGCGCCCGGTCACATCCTTGAACGCGGTGCCGACCGTTGAACTGACGGCGCCGCCGATCACCAGCCCGAGGGCGAGTTTGTTTGCCATGTCATGGCCCTCATGTGCCCAGCACTACCGATGGCGGCTCAATCCGTGAGCCACCACACCATATCCGCGAACGGCATCGACTGGATCTCAGCGGCAGAAAATCCGGTTTCCGCCGCCAGACGTTTCGCCGCCGCCTTGATCACGCTGGGGTTAAAGCCCGTCGTCGTTGTCCATGCGAAAATAGCCGGCCTGCAAGCGGTTAAAATCCACCAGCTTCAGCCCCTCCAGATCCGCCACCGACGCGCCGGACAACGCAGCAAACAACACCAGCTCGCGCTGCTCATCATCGCCTCCCACTTCACGGTTGGCCGCCCGCACGTCGCCGACGGTCGGCGAACGCAAGGCCAGCTTGTCGACCGGTCACGCCGTTGATTTCACTCGGACACGACAGCGTTACCAGCACCTGATCGGTGGTCAGCGACAACCACGCCGGCATCGAGTCCGAATAATCGGTTTTCGGTACCAGGTGCGAATATGCCGTTTGCACACGGCGGTAATCCGTCAGCTTGAGGCCTTCCAGATCCTTCAGTCCGACTTCGGCCAGACCTGCGAACAGCATCAGCTCGCGCTGTTCGTCGTCGCCGTTGGCAGCACGGTCAGCCGCACGCACCTCACGCACGGTCGGGTTACGCAGGTTCAGCGTCTCAACGTCGATGCTGTTGGCTTTGGTTGGACGGGTCAGCGTCACGACCGCGCCGTGCGCGCTGAGCGTCAGCCAGGCCGGAAGTTTTTGAGCGATTGCTTGAGTCATCTGGATCTATTCCTTACAGGCCGAGCGCCTGGCGCACTTCGAGGAGTTGGTCTTTGCCGTCGATCACCTGAATGCCGGCGACCATGTCGATCTCGTACATCAGGCGCCCGTCGATTTCGAGCTTGTAGTACGTGACCGCAACGGCGTGTTTAATCTCGGCAGCATCGCCCGCTTTCCAGTCACCGAGATCGATCTCTTTGAGGCGACCACGCAGGGTAGCAACGACCGCTGTCACCGCGCCCTTTTGGCCCTTGAAGGCACCTCGGAACGTGGCGTTGAACGCCGTGCCATCAGCCAGGCCGAAGTATTTGAGCGATTCGCGGCGCACGCCCTTGGTGACAAACGAGGCTTCCATTTTCTCAAGCCCCTGATCCATCTCGATGGGGCCGGCCATGCCGCCGCCACGGTATTCGTCGGTCTTGGTGGTCAGCTTGGGCAGCGTCAGGCTCGGCACGTCGCCGGAGAAGTTCACGCCGTCGACGAACAGGTTGGTGTTGTACAAAGTCTGAGGAATCATTGGTTACGCCCCCTTAGGCTGCTTCAAGCACTTCGGTCATCCACTGATCGGTGACTTCGAAAAGGAAATTCGGGTTTTCGGCCGGCGGCACGTCGGTGAAACGAATACGCCAATACACCTTGCCCTGGGCGATCTGGCTGGCCGTGTTCAGCTCGGTGTCGGGGAACACTTCAAAATTGATGATCGCGCCCTGGGCTTTGAGGTCGGCCATGAACGCGTTGAGACCGTTGGTGACATCCGTCACGTAGGTCTTGGTGATCGAGCGGTCGACCGCCCATTTGTGCCCGGCCTGCACCGCGTCCATGAGGATGAACAGCGTGCGAACGCGAGTAACGAACGCCCACTTTGGATCGCTCGACAGCGTGCGGTTGCCCCACAGGCGGTAACCGTCGTCGCGAATAATCGTGGTGATATTGGCGTTGTTGAGCAGGTTGGCCCGGCAGGTTTCATCGCCGTCCAGGTACTCGACTGCGCGACCGGTGCCGGTGATGCCGGTCAACTCTTTGTTCGACGGCGACGCCCAGAAACCGTATTCAGCGTCCGTCCAAGCAAACAGGCCCGCCGCCCAAGCCGAACCGGGTGCGTCGACGGTCTTGCTGGTGATGGTGTCCCAATACTTGACTCCCGGGTCGACCATGAACAGGTTGCGGCTGCCGAAGTTATCGGCGTAGGCCATGGCGGCCTCGTCGGTAGTGCCCGGGCCGTCGATGATGCCAATGGCGCGCAGTTTCTGCGCCAAGCTATCGAGCGCTGTGGCCACCGCCTGAGTCGCGGTATGACCCGGCGCGATCAACAACCGCGGCTGTGCGTTGAACAGGCTTTTACCGTCGAGCAGCGCCTGCAGGCCGGTACGTTGACCCGACTCCAAAACACCGCCGATGATCGCCGAGGTTTGTAGCGCGGGGTCTTCCAACTTGGCCACGCCGATGGCGACGATCACCGCCTTGGCTTTGACGTAGATGGCCTGACAGGCCTTGGTGATCGCCGAGTCGGGTCCGAAAGCGGCGATGGCTTCGCGCTCGGTGGTGATCAACTTCAGTTCGCCCGCCTTGGCCGTACCACCGCCGAGAACGCCCGGGGTGAAGGTGTCACACAGACCGATAATCGACGACGACGGCAGCGAGATGGTGCGCGCGCCAGTGTCGACCGATGTGGTCGTGACGCCGTGAAAAAAACTCATAGGTCGATCTCCAGAAACGACAAAGCCCCGCATAAGCGAGGCTGTGAGGGTGTTGGTGTTACGCGTAACGGAAAAGAAAACGCCCCGTCAGTGCGGGGCGTCTATTGCAGCTCAGCCGGGTCTGGCGGCGAGGAATCCGGCCAGCCCTGCGACAGCATTTCGTCGTGATACTCGCCGGCCTCGATCGCGCACAACAGCGTCAGCTCGCGGTCAAAGCAGGCTTGAACGTGTGCCCGCACGGCCTTGGCGATCGTGATGATTTGCGCCGCGCCGATTTCGACAAACCCGCCGACCGTCTTGAAGTTGCAGCGGTATTCAGGATCGAGGACGGCGGACAATCCGGTACTGGCAATCAGCGCCTGACTATCTCGGGTCGTTTCGATTTGCAGGCCGTCGACAACAATGCCAACGCCCTCGCGCGCAAACCGCTCAGCCGCGACAGCGTCTTTGAGTTCATCCAGCGAGACGATCGGCGCGCCCTCCGGCGCAAACTGCTTGCCGTCATACAACCAGCCTTCTTCGACCTCGCCGGGACACTCGATCCAAATCATGTCCGGGTGAAACATCGTCTTTATGTCGCCGTCGGTTTCGAACAACTGAACGGCCTTACCCATGTAAAGAAGGGCATAATTTTTCATCAGGCATACTCCTCGAAAATTGCCACGCCACCTGCTCCTAGCGCGCCGTTGCGAGCTGGCAAATTTGGGCCGACTGCTATACCTCCGGCCCCGCCCCCATATCCCAAGCCGGGCGAGGTCGGGCCAGTTGTGCCGCGTCCAAATCCGCCCGAACCCAGCGGGCCGCTACCGCCGTGGCCGGCCAGCGTCGAAGCATTCACGAGAATCCCGGGCGCACCCGCAGGACCTGCCATGTTGGCAATATTTCCGCCAGAGGCACTTGCACCCGAAGATCCGCCTGGCGACAGCCCAAAGGCTGTCGCTCCTACCGCGAAGCCAAATTCTGACCCAAGTCCACCCGGCGCAGACAGCAATGCACCTACCGAACTCGCGCCCCCTGTGCCGCCACCGGTTCCACTGGCTCCTGACGCGGTGCCCGCGATACCGCCCTGGCCAATAACGATCGGCTGGCTCGCGCCAATGTCTGCCGCCGTTAGCAGCGCTTCCGCGTAGCTTCCCGCCGCACCACCACCAGACGCAGAAGTTTGGCTAGCGGTGGCAGCTGCCGCCCCACCAGATCCGCCACCGCCACCAACGATCCGAATCCGAACCTTCTTCATCCCCGGCGTCGGAATGTAGGTGCCGTTGGCCGTAAATTTCTGAACGTTCAGCAGGCGCCCGAATTCGTTGTTATTGACCCGCTGCTCCAGCGCCCCGATATCGATCACGCCCTGATTGATCGGCGCGTTCCACGCCTTAATGCACCAGACCACGGCCAAATTGCGCGGGCGGGTTTCACCAGTCCCCAGCGCGATATTGGGACCAGTATTAAGCCATTGATCCTCACCAACGGAGGTATAGGAAACTCCCGTCGCCGTGGTGTTGGTACCAGCAATCACGCCAGTGGTAGCACCATAAGGCCAGTTCGACCCGCGCGCCTCCTGCAAAGAAAGTGTCGAAGCTGTGTCGTTAACAGGGGATACGTGGAGGTGATTTTCCGTCTGTTGCCCCTGAGGACTACCAACCGCCCTGCCCGCATCTATGCCACGCCCGTGATCCCAGCCACGCAGGAACTCGCCACGCGATTCCGGCAAGCGGAAATTGCCGGCACCCTCGTCGCCCTTGTTGAAGGCCGTACCGATGAACGCCGCCAGATCGGGATAAACCGCAATGCTCTTAACGCTGCCGTCCAGCTCCAGAAAGCCCGGCGCCACCTTGTTCAGCGGAAACGCCACCGTTGCGCCGACCGGCAGCGCCGAGGCCTGGGCAATCATCGCCTCGACTTCTGTCTTGGTGTAAGTGTCCTTGATGCCCATGCCGGCGAGCGTTTCCGGGTTATCACCAGAGACGACAACCCCGCGATCGTTGACCTTGACGCGGGTGTATTGGCCCGTTGTCTTGTTCTTCGGCAACACCTCCAGAATGGCCGCATCAACGTAGGCCCGCGAGGCCAGCACAATCGCCGGGTCAATCTTGAGCTGAATATTGCCGGTGTTGGTGACAATGAAGTTCATCCGTACGATTTGCGTGCGGCCCGACCCTTGCGACAGCAGCGGCTTGAAGCTCGGCGCGCAGTTGGCCACCGCCACTAGATCGCCGTCCGCATCGTAAAGGCCGATTTCGCGGATCCACTTACCGCCCTCGTCGGCCGGGATGATCTGCTCGGCGATAATCACCGCCGGGTTGACCGGATCGATCTTCAGTTGGTTGAGCGGCTTACGGCGCCACTCGTTGAGCAGCTTGGCTTGGCTGGCCGACGGCACTGGATTCGGCGGATCCGCCAGCCCGTTGGGGTTGGCATCCCCCACGCCCATTTGCGTGATCAGCCAGGGAATGCCGAGCGCGTCGGCGTTCGCCTGCTTGGCCATCCCCACATTCGTAAGGATCGCGAAAAACTGCGAATTCGCATCAATCATAATAAACGTCCAGGGTATCAATGGTGTGTTCGCGACCAACCACGCCAAAGCTGCCAGCGACCTCAATGTCACGCATGACGGGCGGGTAAACGTCGATTTCGTCGCCTTCGTAGAGGGACACGGCGATATTCAAATTGCCTTGAGTTTCCAGGCTGATCGCCAGCCCGGTCAGTTGCCGGGTGACGGGCTTGGCATCGTCAATCAGGCGCTCAAGCTCCTGATACATTTCTTCGGTAATGCCGGTATCCAGCACCCCAACCTTCAGCGCGAAGGTGCCCGGCACGCCCTCAGGCACGGTCTGGAACCACTCGACAATCTCGATCAGATAACCCAGCGGCTCGACCACGCGGCGCAACGCGCCGATGGTGCCTTTGTGCTTGTGAATGTAGTACGACGCCTTGATGGCCGCGCGCTTGGTCGCCTCAGTCCACCGGTAATCCCAGCGATCCACCGACCATGCCCATGCCAGGTGCGGCAGCAAATGCACCGGGCAGGTTTCAGCGTTGTAGAGGTCGCGCAGAGGGACAATCGTCTTGTCGAAAAACGCGGCCTCCATGGCCCGTTCCAGTTGCGTGCTGTTGAGCGGTAGGAGGCTTTTCATATCAGCCCGCCAGCCTCACGTTGTAGCTCGTACAGAAAGCCGCCTGCGCCTTGGTCGGGGCCAAATCCTGCCATCCGACCAATTCAACCCGGGCAACGCCGGCAACGTGCAACTGAGCGTCAACAGCCGAGCGGGCGACCTCAACGCCCAGCCGCTTGCGTGGATTGATCCAGGCTGCCAAGCGGCTTTTCGCCTCGGCTAAACTGGCATCCGCTTCTGGTCCGGCACTGGCCATGTGCAAAATGGCGTCAATCTCGTAACGGATCACCTGCGCGCTCTGCACCGTCACCCGATCTCCAACCGGGCGGACGTCATCGTCATTGAGCGCAGCGGCTACAGTGGCCAGCAGCTCCGGCGGCGCTTCGCCTTCCCCGTCCAACCCCAGCACCGTGACCGTGACATAACAGGGCGCCGGGCTTTCGGCCGTAGCATCTGCTACCAGCCCAGAGGCGTTACGCGCATGAAGGATGTAGCTGTTACGCGGGCCGGCCGTGGTCAAGCCCTCATAGGCCAGCTGGATGCGCTCGCGAAACGGGTCGTCGTCTTCCATGACCCTCGGCACCGGCGGCACCACCAGCAGATCCTCGGCCTGAATGACCAGGCGCTTCAGATTGACGTTTGCGCCCAAGTGATCGAGGTCGCCGCGAATGGCGTGTGCCAGTAACAGCGCCTTGCCGGCATCATTGACTCGGGCGCGGTTGCCGACCTTGTTGTAAGCCCCGACCTCAAGCACCTTGACCACGGGATCGCTTTCCAGCGCGGCCGTCCAGTTGCCGCCCATGTATCCGCGAAACACGCTCAGCCCGTCCTGATAAACCTCTTCAAAGTCCAGAGGCTCCAGCACGGTTGGCGCTGGCAGCGACGACAGATCTACGGTACTCATGCAGCCACCTCCAACGTGACGCTGTCGCCCAGGTACTTCCCGACGATTTGCAAATTGATTTGCCCGCCAATGACGGAAATGACGCGCACCTGATCCAACTTCAAACGCGGCTCCCATCGCCCCAGAGCGCGGGCAACCTCAGCCTGTACGGCGCTTTTCCAGCCTTCGTTGATGGGTAAATCGACAAACCGCCGTAGCTTGCTGCCGTATTCCATACGGTGCCGGCGACTGCCCAGCGGCGTGCTCAAGATGTCGGCAATGGATTGCCGCAGGTGCTCAATGCCGGATATGGGTAGGCCGGTCTGGCGATCCATTCCGATCATCGATGTCACTCCTTGAACGGCTCGTATTCTTCGCTGGCTTTCAGGAACTTGACCGCTTCGACGTCGGAGGCCGGCACCACGACCGTCGCCTTGTCGACCGGATAGGAACGGTCAGTATCTGGCACGATCAGCAGTCGCGACGTGTAGAGCTTGTCGCGAAATTTCAAGGACTCAGGCGATGCGTAAGTTGAAGATGACAATGCCGGTTCAAACGAAGCTTGACCCTCAGTGACAGACGTATCGGCGATCTTGGCCATGTGTTTCTCCAGGCATGAAAAAGCCCGCACTGGGCAGGCTGTCGTGAATGAATTAATGCGTGTGGTGATTGCTGTTTCCGGTGGCGTCAATGATTGCGCCGGCGCTGGTGATGCCCTTGGTGACATGCAAAGCGCCGTCGATCATTACCGCCGCTTTCAGATTGATGTTGCCGGTGGTCACGTTCACGGCGCTATCAGTTACAACCGCTTCCGTGCTGGCCACCTTGATGGTGACTGTGCCGCTCGGGAGCGTGATGCTGTAGCTCTTGGCCTGCCAGTCGTAGATTAGCGAGCCGCCATCATCAAATCGCCAGACCTCGACATGGTCGCGGTTGTCTGGCGGGGGACCGGCATTGCCATACAGGCCCGGGACAAACGTGCCTTGCGACACGTCGCCGCTGGGACTGATCAAACTGCCCTGCTCGCCCAAAGACGGCGCCCGCCAGTGCCTGGCCTTGCCGGCGGCGATGCTGTGCCACCGCACCCAAGCGCTGACCCATTCACTGCCATCCGACACGCGACATACCGGCGGCGAAGCGGAAAGATCGACCGCGACCACGTAGCAAGCCTTTACCGCCCCCGCGATCATGCGGTCATGCTGCGCGCTTGCGTAACTCACGGCAGATCCTCCGGCCTGAATTGCCCGTCACCCGGATCGACTTCAAACACCAACGACCCCGGGGGTTCGTCCGGCCACGGCCATTCCTCAAGGCCGAGATAAACCTGCTGAGTCCACTCCACCAGCCACACCATGTATCCATCCAGGTGCGGCTGGGTCCAGTCCTGCAGCGATTGCACAAACTCGGCGGGTTCAACTGCCAACCCCCACGTTTGCGTTCGCAGCAACACCGCCAACTGTGTCGCTAATTGCACGGCCTGTTGATGATGGTGCGGCTTGATTGGGTCGACGATGATACGGGCCTCGAACTTGAAGATGAGCGAGGTTTCGCCGGTACCGATATCGGTACCCGGCTCGATCTCGGCCACCTCCAAGAACACCGCTGGCAGCAACACGCGATCCTTAATGTCTGGCCAGGCTGTGACGGCCTGCACGCCAGGCAAGTGGGTACGCAAATGCTGTTCTACCGCCCGATAAAGCTGGTCCAAGCTGAAGGGTTCGTCAGACATTACCGATCCTCTTGAGGTATTTCTGCAGCTCAAAGTTGAGTTCCTGTTTGAGGATCTCCAGCAGACGCTCATCCGCCTTTTTGACCCAGCTGTCGAAGTGCGGCCGGGCTTGCTCCAGCGATACCTTGGCCTTGGCCAGCGGGAAACGACTGCCGTTTTCGGCGACCCAACCCGAACTCGGCCCGCGACCAGGTGACACCGTGCTGTCGGGGTAGTCGTCCGCGTTGAAATGCTTGCTGGCTGTGCGGATCCAGATGTCGGGCTTGTTGCCGTAGACCTTCTTGAGGAAAGCCCCTTGGTAACGCCGCCCCGCTACTGACACGCCGCTGCCGCTTTGTCGCGCCCGGCCGATCCGGCTGGACTCGATGGCGTTCAAACCGAACCACAGTTTGCCGCTCGCAGCCCCGCCGGAAACTGGATAGCTGCGCAACCGCTGACGCACCGCCGCAACAGCAATACGCTCCGACCGGCTGACCGCTCGGGCAATGTGCGTGCGCAACCAACCCAACGTCTTGTTGATCGCGCGCCGATGCGCCGCCGCAGCAGCTTTCGGCACGACCTTGGCAAAGTCCTGGAACGCCTGAAAGTCAGCGGCCGAGGACTGAATGGAGATCATCCCGCCCCCGGCCGAGGGTTTGAAATAGCTGCCGACGCTCATGGCCGCAACCTCAGAATCAGGGCGACCAGTCCGTCGCCGCTCGGTTCGAGCTGTATCAAGTCGTAGTCGCCGCCGCCATCCAACGCAGGCAAGTCAACGCTGACCAGCATGCCCTGTTCCAGACCTTGCGAATCGCTGACGCGGATCTCGAAACGCGGCTCGCGCAAACCTGTGTTGAGCTTGCCGAACTTGGGTTGCAGCCAAGGCGCGGCGAACATGCCGAACACAGGCTCTTCGCGACCCTCGATCCGCGCGGTATCGCCCAGCGTTTCGAACACCACTGCGTCGACCTCGGCGATCAGATCGCGAAAACCCACGGTCAGAGCTCCAGCAGGATCTGGGCACGCGGTCGAGTGCACAGGTGCAGTGGGTTGGACTGGGCTTCACCGGCCATGCCTTTGTTGAAGGGCAGCGGCTCGATCATGCTGTAGTACGGAATGCCTTGAGTGTTGACCGTTTCCATGTAGTCAGCCGGCGCGAACACAGAGATGTACAGATCCGGCACACCTTCAGGGATCAGAAGCGCCTTGTCGTCATGCACGAACGACACGCCGGCCACCTTGCCACGATAGCGCTCCCAGATGATGCCGCCGAACTCGAAGCTTTCACGAGCATCACCGCGCAGAGCCGCTGCCTGCTGACTGTTGAGGTAGGTCTCTTTGACCGACTTGTGAACGATCAGCTTGTTCCAGAAGTTCTTGCCGCAGAAGGCGCGTGAACCGGTGCTGGTCACGCTGCCGAGCGCGTCTTCCTGCATGTCCAGCGCTTCACCGCACTTGACCCGCAACTCCGTGCCCGCATCCGCCAGTCCCATGGGCAACTTCTGACGGTCCACACCGAAACGGTCGTAGAGGTCGAGCAATACGGTTTTGCCATCAGCGTCGAGGATCTGGCCGTTGAGTGCGCCCATACGCTGGAACTCATGCGTCGCGTCCAACTGACGACGCGCCTTTGCCAGACGTGCATTGACCACATCCTGAACCGCCTGCAGCTCGGAGCGAGTGCCGAAGGCGCGGATGCCTTGGATCTCATCCGCCTTGATCGTGAAGCGCTCAGGCAGGTGAACGGTGTTGAACGGGATAAGGTTGCGCTTGCTCGCAGCAACCACCAGGCCAGAACCACCGCGCTCACCGGCGGGCACCAGTGCCAGGGTGTCGCCGTCCTTTTCAATCTGCACGGTCAGGGTGGTAATACCTTCCTCGCGGAACAGGCCCAAGGCGCTGATGCGGCCCGGCAGGTAGGGTTGATCGTTGAGTGCGGCGGTCAGCGAGGTAACGGTAAACGCTTCGTCGTCAAAAATGGCGATATCGGCCATGGGTACTCTCCAGAAACGAAAAATCCCGCACGCGGCGGGATGTAAATAAAAGAAGGAACGCTTTAGCGGACGATCAGCGAATGTGTCGCCAAGGCTTTCTCGGCCGCCAGATCGAGGCCGGTCAAGTGCGCTTCGCTGACCTCGGCCAACCGCACCACGGCACGACCGCGACGCACTACGTCGGATTCACCTAGCGGACCGTAAAGAATGGCGACAGCGTTTTCTGTGCCGTCCTCTGCCGTTGGGTTGTACGGTGCGAATTCGCCGCTGGCAGTCACCAGCCCGAGAATTTGTCCGGGCCACAATGCTGGACCCGCCGCGACATTGATCGCTTCGCGCGAGATCGTGCCAGCGCCCTCGGACAGCAGGAATTCACCCGCGTGCATCGGTTCCTGTTTGATGGTCATGCTCGTGCTCCTTTCGCGCCGCGCGCGGTTCCAGTTTGAGCCGCTTGGCGAGCAGCCCAAATCGAGTTGGGGTCAGGTTGTTTGGCCAGCACCTTGGGCGCCGGGTCGTCCGCCAGCGGCAGACTGTTATCGATTTCAAAGCCCTTGCCGCTGGTGACAATCTTGTCGAACAGACGCGCACGCACCGCCGCAGCGTCCAGCCCTGCCGCGACATACTCGGCGCTGAATTCCGGCAGACGCGCGGCCACGCAGAGGTCGTTCACCGCCTTGGCGCGTGCCAGGCCGGCGAGAACGATTTCCTCGCTTTCGAGCTGGGTGGAATTGAGCAGCGGCTCGACCAAGTTGCTGATGCCCGCCGCCGTGCAGCGTTGTGTGATCAGCAATGCTAACTTGGCCGAATCGACCACAGGCGGTACCAGCGGCGGTTCTACAGGTTCGAGTTCGGGATCCGGTTCAGGTGGCTCGTCGAGCTGAGCCACCAACTCAGCCGGAGCGTGCTGGTATCGCTGCAGCACCGCGCCCTGACCGAGGCATGCTTTGACTTTGATGCCGTCGCCGACCTCGTCAGCCAGACCGAGGGCCAATGCTTCATTGGCAGTCAGCCAAGTTTCTGCATTAACCATTCGCCGCAGTTCCGCGTCGTCGATGTTGGGCGCCTTGGCCTTATAGGCCGCAATGATCGCCTCCAAGGTTTGATCCAGCACATCAGCGACCCGGCGAAAGTCCTCAGCGTCCCCGCCTGTATAGGTGTAGGGGTTATGAATCATCAACATGGCGTTCGCCGCGATGACCACCCGGTGTGCACCGCACACTGCCACGCTGGCCGCACTCGCTGCCAACGCATCGATCCGACCGGTGCAGCGTTCGCCCAGCCGCGACAGCGCGTTGTGCATGGCCAGCCCGTCGAACAGGTCACCGCCGATACTGTTGAACGCGGCGATCACCGGCGACACACCGTCGTCCATGGCGCGTAGATCCTGAACGAACTGATTAGCGGTGATGCCCCATGTGCCAATCTCGCCGTAGACGAATACTTCGATCACTCGCTCCGACGCCTCGCCACTGGCTTGCAGTGCGTACCAGGTTTTGTCCTGAACTTGCACCCGCTGCCCAGCTCGGTTGTAAACGCGCGGTCGCGCTTTCTTGCTCATGGTTGCTCCTTGTCGTCGTTGTCTTCGACGGCATCCAGGGTGTTGTAGTTGAGGCCTAGTTTTGTGGCCCGCGCCAGATCGGCAGCGTTTTCCAGATCGACCGTTTCGGCGTCGTAGCCGGTGCGCAAGACCATCTCGCTGCGAGAAGAGAACCCGGCTTGCACTTCCATCCGCCGTGCCTGCACGTCCTGCACTGGCTGGATGTAGGCCCAGCCTTGTGGCACCCATCGAGTGCGCAGGTACTGGCGGCGTTTCTGTGCGTAATCGTCCAGCACCAGGACGCCAGACAGCACCGCCATGTCCATCCACGCCGCTCGGACCGGGCGGCAGAGTTGATGCACGTACACGCTGAATTGCAGTTGTTCCAGGCGGCGCCGAAACTCGTTGAGCACAACCCGCAGCGCTCGGTCGTTGATCCCGCGCATGTCACCTGTGAGGATCTCGTAAGGCGTGCCCGACCCCGCTGCAGCAGCCATCAGTTGTTGCCGCATGAAGTCCGGGTAGTTGTTGCCAGCGTCTGGTGGTTTGGAGAACTCCACCTCCTCACCCGCGCCCAGTTCCTGCATAGTGCCGGGTTCGAGCGCGACCATCGGGGTGAAGCCGTCGCGATCCAGATCCAGCAAGGCGCCGGTGACGGGATCGCGTGGTGTCTGCCCCGACTCCGGCGCTGGCCGCTTGATGAAACCGGCGAACAGATTGGCCACCTCTTGACGGAACAACACTGCGTCGTCGTAGTTGTCGAGACTGCGCAGGCGCTTGAGCACCGGCGACAATCGCGGCACTCCACGCAACTGGCCCGGCTCGACCGGTTCGAAGATGTGCAGCACCTGAGCCGCCGGCACGCGGACTAGCTGGTTGTAGCCGGCGTTCAGCGAGGCTGCATCGCGCGGATGCGACAGGTACATCCAGTACGCCACCCGCTTGCCGCCCGGAGTGAACTCGATGCCGGCGCGGATGACGTTGCCGTTTTTGGTGCTCTCGAATTTGTCGTGCGGCACGAATTCCGGTGCGAGGATCTGTAGCTGCAGCGGAACGGCCAAGCCCTCATCAAGCCCGCGCGGACGCAACCGTACGAAGCACTCGCCCGAGGTTTCAACCGTGCGTGCTACCAGCGCCTGCTGGCCGTAGAAGTCGGTGCGATCATCCGCATCCGACTCATCGACCCAATCTCCCCACAGCTCCTGCAAGAGCTTGCGCAAAGCATCGTCGTCGGTTGTGGGTCGAGGGGTGATGCCCGTGCCGATCAGGTTGCTGACGCGCTTGTCGATGACATTGAAGGCATACGGGTCATTGCGAACCGCCGCCCGGGAGCGAGACCGCAGGTTGCGCAGTGCCGGGGTGTTGATGCTGTTGATCCCGTTGTCGGGAGCGTCCCAGCCTGTGGAGCGGCGCCCTTCCCCAGCGCCCTCGTAGCTGGCCTTGATGTTGGACGGCAGGACAAATCCGTTACGGGTCAACGTTGGAAAATGTCGGGCCATCAGACTCCCTTCCCTGCATGGTAAAGCCGGACCACGCGCGAACGTGGCCCGGCAGCGCTGGCAAGCGAAGAGCGTATTTCTTCGCGGGCCTTGAGCAGCTCATCGACCGTGCGGTATTCCACGGTACGGTCGGTATAGCGCACAGTTTTCTCACCGCGAGCAATGGCCGCCTCAACCGCGTCGAGGTGCTTTTTTGTAAAGGACATATCAGCGTCTCTTTAGATAGCCGCTGGCAGAGCTGCGGCGTTGAGGGGGGGCTGCCGGTCGTGATTGGGTAACCGGTGCAGCGGGTGGGGGTGCGGGTTGGGCTTGGCGTACAGCAGCGGGCGCCGGTGTTTGCTCAGCATCAAGTCGCTCGCCCTGAACTGGCTTGATGCTCAAGGCGTCATCAAACAATCCGGACTGGGCCAGGGCTTGTCGCACCCGGTCCCAATCGTGTTCTTGGTAACGGTTGATGCCGAGGTAATGCGCCATCGCGAGGCAGTACACCATCAGGTCGAGCGCCTCGTTGCGCTCGGCCTTGCCCTTCACCCACTCGATGCGCTTGTGTCCGCGCACGTAGCGCACGACTTTGCGTTCGGCGACGCACTGGGCGAAAAACTCGTCCGGCAGGTCGTTGGCAAAGTGCAGCGATCCCGGACCGTCCGGGAATGGATAGCGATTGTAGATCCAGTCTTTGGCCGTATCGGTGCCGACGAACCAGAGCTCGGCACCGTTGCGTTCGGTCTGGCCCTTCCACGTCACGTCGACCATGGATGGGCGCTGTGCGATCACTGGCCTGCCAGGTTTGCTTGCGCCCTTGATGGCGAAGATGTTGCGCCAGCGTCGAACGCGGCAGAACTGGTAGACCTCATCGGTGTGATGACCGCCGGAGTCGACGCCCGCGGCGAGAATCGCCAGACCCACACCGCAGGGATGCCGGTAACGAGCCTTGAGTTTCTCGTCCAGCACCGCCCAAGTGCGTTCGTCTGCCGGGTCGCCCCAGATGATTTGGTGGTCAACAACCCAGCGCTCCATGCCCACGCCGAAGCCCATCACCATCAACTCCAGACGGTTGGCTTGGACGTCGACGGCACCGGTCAGCATTAGCACACCAACCGGCATAGCACCGAGGGTGTAGTTCTCCAGTCGCGCCCGAGCGATCAGCACCTCGGCCTTGGTCTGTTCGAGTGCGCTATCCCATACCTTGGCCAGACGCGTGTTGTAGAACACCTGCATCAGGCTTGTGTCGCCTTGGGCCTGGGCTTTTTTGGCGTCTTCAAACTCGATGGCAAGCGAAGCCCAGTCCATCCATCCGGTTGGCGAATAAAGTGCGTTGAGATGAAAGCCAACGGTTTTGCCATCGCCAGCCGCGTGAGCGCGCCACTCGCCTCGGGCGAGCATGTCGCTCTTGTGGTGCTCCTCAATCAGCACGTCGCATTCAGGTGCTGCGCACTCGTAATGCACAGTACTGAGGTCCTTGCTGTAGTGCAGCCGCTCCCATTCCAGCACCTGCATATGACCGCAGGTAGGGCATGGCACGTAGTAGTAGCGCTGGTCGCTGGATTCGAACAGGTCGGCGATCCGCGAGGCTCCTTTGATTGTCGGCGAGCTGGAGAAGTAAATCTTGGCGTTGCGACCGAAGTTGGTCGCCCGCGTCTCTGCCAGCTTGATGGGATCACCCTCCTGGCCGACGTCGTTCTCCCAGCGGTCGACTTCGTCGCCGTAGATATAACGCGCCGACAGCTCCGAAAGGTTGGCCGCAGAACCGGCGGTGGTGACGTACAGCGAGCCACCCTCGAATTCCTTGGTGTCCATCGTGTTGCGTGCGTCCCGCGAGCGGGTAGCCGCGACCCGCTCGCGCAGGACGGGAGTGGCTTTGATGGTCTTGCTGATCCTTCCGGAAACCCGCTTGGACAGGCCAAGGCTGGGGAGCAGCGCCAGGATGTTTGACGGCGCCATGTGGATCAGGCCGCCCATCCAGTTCAGTGCGATCTGGGTTTTCATCAACTGCGAGGCCACCATGGTGACCACGCGTCTGCAAGGGTGAGCCGGCGACAGGCAGCGCATTGGCTCGCGGGCATAAGGTGTCCGTGAGGTGCGGTACTGGCCAGGCTCAGGGGCACCGGTGTCACGCGGGATCCGCATGTACTCGTCGGCCCATTCGTCGATCCAAAGATCGGGGTCTGGGCGCAGTCCACGGAAATAAGCCTCACGGTACACCTCTGCACCGTCAGGAAATTCCGTGTGCATGGGTTCAGTCCGTTGTCATGGCGTGGTCAAGGTCCGCTGCAGAGAGGCGCTCGGCTTCTTCCAGCGTTCGACGGAAGGTGGCGGTCAGGTGCTTTTCGATCAGCCAGGGATCGGTCATGGCCGCCAGGTCATGGGACAGTTGCGGTAGCGGACCGAACAGCTGATCGCGCAGCAAGCGGCCGGCGTTGTAAGCACCGGTTTCGACCGCCTCCTTGGACACCAGCGAACCTTGGGCTTTGCCCAGCTCGATCTCCGCCAACTTGGCCATGTTGTGCTCGCGCAGGGCGCGGGCTTTTTGGAAGTCAGGTAGCTTGCCGTCGCCGGTAAGCACCTGCGGCGGCGCAGCCGTGGAAGTCGGCTCGACCGACGTGGAGAGTTGGCTGTAAACGTCACGCTGAATCCGGTCCTGCTGGTGTCGTTCGGCGACGGCGACCTTGCTAGGGTCTGCGGTGTCGCGAATCAGCGCTTCGGTGGCATGCACATCAACCTGTTTACCGTTGGGCGAAAGCACCAGACGGTTGTTGTCTTTCAGCCAGGTGATGTAACTCGGCGACCTGCCGAGCCGGGCCGCAAAGGCGCTCTTCGACAGGTAGGTTGGTTCTGTCATGAGCCCTCCTTTTTCAACGTATTTCAATGAATCCTTTCAAGATTTCAATGATTGAAATTTCAGTAAGCTGGAGAGCCTGCGGCTAACAGTTTCCCGCGGGTTTCCGACCCCGTACCCTCTGAATACCTCCAGGGTCCCCGGCAGTTTCAGGCTGGGCCGCCGCCATTCGGCGGGACATCGCACACACCAAGCCGCTTGGCAGCCCATCGTTCATACAACCCGATGGCAACGTCCGCGCCGGCCATTGCTGTGAGGCAACCCAAGGCGCCCGCCGTCCACAGCGACATCCCGGCGGCAATCATCAGCATCATTGCCGTCACCCCGCAGACAATACATGCGCCGGACCGAAGCGCGAGTCTGCGCAACAACGCCCAGCCTCGCGCCCCATCCTTGTCTGCTCGCCACATCTCCCCCGATACGCCACCGACCAGAGCCAGGACGATCACTAACCAGATCGGCATTTCTGCCAGTGCTTGTTGCTCGCT
>Ga0308166_1001522_pt1 | contig 24305 bp, 22 predicted proteins | sample PhyCR2_2_FD_202137 | JGI IMG/M metagenome (GOLD analysis project Ga0308166, IMG submission 202137) | Phyllosphere microbial communities from UC Gill Tract Community Farm, Albany, California, United States - DLSLCC.R2 | ecosystem: Host-associated > Plants > Phyllosphere > Unclassified | place... | reverse complement strand
AAGGACACTCTATCCGCCATCCAAGCATCTGGCAGCGTCTGTTTGGTCACTCCGTTGATAAAGAGCAGGCCGATGTTTACACCAGAGCGATGGACAAGGGCGGCGTAGTGCTGACCATCCGCACCGAAGAGGAGAAGCTGGCTCGCGCCATGACCATTCTCCATTCTCATGACTCGGTGGACGTTCCGTCACGTATGCAAAGCTCAGTTGAGAATGGCACCACCGCGCCGGGCATCAACCCGACGACGGCAGGCAAGCAGTTTGCCGGTGAGACCAACGACCGCCAGGTTGAACCGCGACGCACCTCACTGACCGGTGATGAGAGCGAAGCTGACATTCTGCGTCTTGCCGAAGAGCAGGTGGAAGTGGGTAAACGTCTGGTGAGCGAAGGCTCTACCCGTGTTCGCCGCTATACCGTGACCGATACCGTATCTGAAGATATCTCGCTGCATGAGCAGCACGCTGACATCTTCCGCCGTTCGGTGAATGAACCCGCGCTGGCTGGTGAAGTGGACTGGTCCGAGAAAACCGTCGAGGTTGCTGAGACGCATGAGCAGCCGGTGATCAACAAAACGACCCACGTGAAAGAAGAAGTGGTGGTGCGTACCGACGGCAGCGATCGTACCGAGACGATTAACGACACGGTGCGTCGTCAGGAAGTGGATATCGACCATGCACGAGGTGGTCTGGAGCGCGAACTGCCGGGTACGACCGCAGGGGTAAAACCTGCGACCGCCGCAGCAGGCACGCAGTCACCAGGTGCACATAACCGTGACCACAAAGAGAGCCTGACTGAGAAGGTGAGTGAGAAAGCCAGCGAAGTGAAGGATAAGGTCGGGAACAAACTGCACGATCACTCGCATTGAGGCGCTTATCCTGACAACAACAGGCGCTAATGGGCACCGCTGATGCCCGATGCTGAGCATACAAGATGCAAGAAGGGGCCAACCGAGAGGTTGGCTCTTTTGCGTTTGGGGGGGAGGAGCCAGGGATTTTTTACAGGCCAGCTAGAAGATTAAACTTTTTCTGATAATCGCATTCAGCCAGACTTCGTCGCCGCGTCCGATACGAACATCACCGGTCTGCCAGATTTTATCTATTTCAAGAGCAAATCTCTTTACCGCTGTGTCCTCAGAGCCAGCCTCACTTTTTATCTCCATCGTATTTTTAGTCAGGAGGCTGCCGCCGGGAGTATTAATCCTCTCGATCAGTTTCTGTAACCCAGCCCTATCCATATCCGTAAATCTGCGCCCATCCTTTTCACGTTCGCCGTGGCCATGTTTAAAAGAGAGATACCCTACGCCGCCAGGCTTCAGCGCTATGGCCAGTTTTGTCATGACGCCGGGTAGTTCAGCTTGAGAGACATGCAGTAGCGAGGCGCAGCACCAGATACCGTCATATCTTTCAACCGCATCCACATCCTGAAAGCGCATCTGCGCTACAGGCTTTCCGGATAACTGGCGGGCCAGCACAACCAGCTCCGCCGAGGCATCAAAGCCTTCGACGATAAAACCCATTTCGCTGAAGGCTTTAACGTCACGACCTGAACCGCAGCCTGCATCGAGAATGCGAGCGCCCGGTGGCAGGCAGTCAATAAAAGGCGGGTAAAGCGCAGACATATCCACGCTTGCCGTATCGATAAAAAATCGCTGAGCGTTCTGCCGGTAATAATCTTCGTTGTTCAAAACAGGCTGTCTCCCTGTGCCGCTGGCTGCCATTCGTGGAGCAGAGAAAATTTTGCCGTATCCCAGCTGTTTTGCAGGAAGCTGTGCCGCAGCATCGGCGTTGCTCCGGTCTGGCGGATTAACGTCTCCCGCAATGGCAGATGGCTGTTAATAAAGTATTCGTTTCGATCATGCAGTCGCTGCAAAAGTGTTATCGAAGGGATACGCGCAAACTTACCCTGGGCGCCGCGATTACAGGTCTGGCAGGCCAGCACCAGATTCCAGACGCCGTTGAGGTTGCCGATTTGCTCGCTGAGCATCAGCGGCAGAAAGTGATCGACATCCGCCAGGTTCTCTTCGCCACCCGTCACGCCAATGGCACGGAAGCAATAAAAGCACCGGCCTTTCTGGTAGCCATTCAGGCTGCTGCGGCAGCTGGTAATGGTGACGCGACGACCGCTCTGGCGGCTGAAAAGCATCTTGTCATTATCGTCATAATCAACCGCAATCAGGTTACGTGAAACGTTCATCGCCCAGGCTTCTTCTACCAGCCGCCATCTGGCATCCGTTTCCGCTTTCAGACTGGCAAACTGTTCGTTTTCCGTCAGCTGATAAAAGTTCTCCGTAAGCCGGATGCCTTTATGGCTTCGCCGTTCATCCAGGAAAAAGCGTTTGTCGATCTCGGCGTGATTCACATTATGAAAAGCATCAATGACGTTAGCGAACCCGCGTTTGACGGTAATAGCAATCAACTGTTCTTCGCTGATTTCGCCTGCGTTGAATTGTCTGCATGATTCCAGAAACTCGCTGCTTTTACTGGTGATCTGCTTTGGCGCATGACGCAGGTGGGCGCATAAATGCCGCACAAAAGGCACGGCCAGCGCTTCCAGTGTAATCAGGTCGTTGTCCGACTGCTTCAGATCGTACAGCGCATGGGCAAGGGCAAATTTATAAGAGGCGACGTTTTTGCCAAAAAGGATAACGCCGCGCCAGTAGTTTTCAAGGCGGGGATCGGCCTGGTAAAAGCGCATGCAGGATCCTGTTTTGCGAGACAGCTCGAGGAATTCATGTAACAGGATCACATAACAAATGCAGGTAAATGTAAACCGTAAAGGTGGGGAGGGGGTTGGGCGTTTCTAAGGGCGAACAGGCGCTGTAAGACAATCAAGACAACATCAGCGTGAGAGGTAAGTAGAGGGAGGATACTCAGGCTAAAACGTTGGGCCATAGCCGGATTTATTCAGGCAACTCAGTTGTGCGGCAGGTGCGCAGCAATGTCTGTCGCTGGTACGCGTCAGACAGATCGTAGTGCACTGAAAGATGAGCGGGCAGGGCGGTAAAAACGGATAACGGCGTCATATCTTCTTCGATATAATCAGGAGCTATCCGAACAGGTCGGGTCATTTAAATGCATCAGTTTGTTTATTTTATTTTCTCACTGCTGTCGTTAGCTTTCTTCATTTTGTTCATCTGGTATTGCTTCAGGCCTTTGCCCCTTAAAAAAGCGCTCCCTCCTTCTCCTGGCGAGATGAAAAAGATATCGGCTAACACTCCGATATTGAAAAAATTGGGCATGAACACGGAAGATTATTACTATGACAGCGACTTCCTGTATCAGCAGCGTGAAGGCGAAACACTTTGCAAAGTTCCGCTGGAAAATATTATCAGGATAAAAGTCACCGGAACTGAAGTCAGCAGTCGCCGGGTATGGCTGGTTCGTTATGTCACCGGGTCTTATAGCACCGAAAGGGAGTTCAGAGTCCTGAACAACTACACCCTTTTTAATCGGGATTTTGCCGGTTTTCTTGCCGCCGTGAAAGAGGCCAATCCAGCGGCTGAGGTGCAGGAAATGACCTTAGGACGACTGTAAATTGGCAGGATAGCGCGGAGCGCTTTAGCATGAGCAATGATATGGAACCCTCAATGGCGGACGTTATCGCTTTTGTCCGCGATTTTGCAGGATGCAGACGTGAAATAATCGATGAAAATACCTGGCTGGAAAAGGATCTGGGGATTACCGGCGATGATGGTGTTGAATTGCTGGAGGAGGCCGAAAAAGTTTTCGGCGTGAGCTTTTCTGCAGAAGAAGGTGGTTTCAGGAAGGCGTTCTCTCTGAAAGAAAACGAATATCTTTTCCATAGTGAAGGCATCGATTTTTTTGGCATTGTTTATCTTTGCAGACGACTGCGCGGTATTCCTGCGCCTGTCATCCGCGATCTCTCTGTCGGCCAGCTGCATAGCGTGCTGGTTGAAGCGCTTAACAAAAAAGAGAGAGTTACCCGATAGGCGCATCGCCCAGGACGGGGCGTAGCCTTTTTTCAAAGCCTGGCGGCGATTAACAATGGCTTTGGGTTCCTTCACACCGATGGTGAAAGAGTGATACCTGTGCTGATATCAGAAATACAACCTGAGGGAATAAAGTGAACTGTAAACCGATGCTTTTCGTGCTGGCGATGCTCTCCCTGTCGGCTCAGGCCGCCCAGAGCGGAAAAACGCTTGAGCACAAAGACTGGGAAGTTGTCTGTGATAACACCCTGACCTGTCGCATTGCGGGTTATGCCAAAGAAGAGGATCCATCCGGCTCCATCCTGCTCACCCGTGCCGCTGGACCTGGAACGGAGACAGTGGGAGAGGTGACGCTGGGCGACACCGAAGATGACAGCAAACCGGCGGAAAAGTTAACGCTGTGGATCAACGGAAAATCAGCTGGCGATCTGGTGGCGGCTGATGACAATTGGCGAATGTCGGCCAGCCAGACCGCTGCGGTAATCAGCGCCGTCAAAGGCAGCGGTAAAGTCGAGTTTAAAGGCGGAACAAAGCCTTTCCTGCTTTCCGGCGAGGGCGCTTATGCCGTGCTGCTGAAAGCGGACGACGTGCAGGGCCGTATCGGCACGCCAGGTGCGCTCACCAAAAAGGGCAATAAACCGGAGAGCAGCGTGGCTAAGGCTGTGCCCGCACCGGTTATTCAGGCGGCAAAAACCCTCAGCGGCGAACCCCGTTTGCTGACCGCTACGGAAATCGACGCGCTGAAAACCCGACTGCTTGCAACGGTCAATCACAATGACGATGACACGTGCGATAGCCTGTATTCACCTGCAGAAAACAGCGATCCGGAAACTGACGGACTCACGCTTACGCCACTGGATGACACACACGCTTTGCTTTCAGCACTCTGCTGGCGAGCTGCTTATAACGAAGGATATGGCTACTGGGTCATCGATAACCAACTCAAAGGCACGCCGGTGCTGGTGACGATTTCCGGGTCTGATTATGACAAGGGCGAGATTACCAATGTGCAGAAAGGCCGGGGGATCGGTGACTGTATGAGTCAGGAAAGCTGGGTATGGGACGGCCAGGCTTTCCGCAAAAGCTATGACGGTGGGACCGGCATGTGCCGTTATATCCATGCGGGCGGCACCTGGGATCTGCCTACGCTGGTAACTGACGTGAAGCCTGTTTCGGGTTAAGCAGTTAAACCTGAGAACACAAGAGACGGTTTTTTCAGCAGTTGCACATTCGCCTGCTGATAAGGGTTGCGGAAACAGGGGGTAACGGTATAATCCTCAACGTTTTCCGCATACCCTTCAGTGCCGAAGTGGCGAAATCGGTAGACGCAGTTGATTCAAAATCAACCGCCGCGAGGCGTGCCGGTTCGATTCCGGCCTTCGGCACCATAAGTATGTAAATAGACCTCAACTGAGGTCTTTTTTTATGTCTAAAATCCAGTCCTCGCAAGGCTTTCCTCGCTTTTTCACTCAACCTAAGTCAACCTGATTCAATCTACATCAACTTACTGATGCGGGTACAACTGCGGGTATTTCCCGGTTCGATAATGTTTGTACCCACACAGAACCCTTGAGAGGACACTCATCATGGCTCTGAGTGATGTGAAGGTTCGTTCGGCTAAGCCTGAAACAAAAGCCTATAAGCTGACTGACGGCGAAGGTATGGTTTTGTTGGTTCACCCGAACGGTTCTAAATATTGGCGATTACGTTACTGTTTGGTGTCTATCAGCAGGATTTGCCTCGCCGAAGAAATGTTGTAGCTGCTGAAAAGTATTGTATGGAGATCTGGGAGAGTAAGCTTCAGGTTGGAAAAGTGTATGACTTTGACAGCGTTAATGGCAAGGTGCATGTCCGCGAACATAAGCGACACCACCGTGGGGATAATGCAGTTGGCAGGGTCGAAAATCGACATATCAAAGAGTTCTGTCAGTCGCTCCTGGAAAGGTCAGAACAGGATGCCCGCTATGCTTGTTTTATCTATACCGAAAGGATTATTTTTGCTGATGTAGAAACCCCTGAACTCTCTTCATCGCCAGTAAAACTGGCGGCAGGCGACGCTGTAATTTTGCTGGCAAAAGATGTGGTTTTTAACGAGTTTTTCTTTGATATAGGTAAGGCGCTTTTTATCAATGTGATTGATCTTATGCCATACGGTACAAGTGATATTTAGGAGACGACAGGAGACCAACGTGTTCACTGCTGGGTGCCAATCCTGTTTAGTGGAAAAAATGCCGTGATAGTGCCTGTGTACCTGATTGACCCTGCTACTGCCCCGACATTAAGAAAACCAGACAACATCACAGTGGTCTACCAGGGCAAAAAGTAACGTTGATTCTTGTTTCTGCCATGCCATGTATTTTGTCTATTCCGCGGCCACCTTATCCTCGTTTTGGCTTATTTACCAAGTGCGGATGAAAGTCAGCAAAGTGACAAAGAATATATCGCGCTGCACTGTAGATGCTCTGTCTGACATGAACCAGAAGTTCCGGAACATAGGTCTTGACATCTGATACGTACCAGTGCGTAAAGGTAGTTGGTGCGATCTAGATGTGGCGTAAAAAGATGGATTATCGTTGTACTCACCATCGTGATCGCTCCCGAAGAAGATATAATTTCTCTTGCCAAGACAGATGGCTTGTAGCGTTCATTCTGCCACGTTGTTGCCTGGCTCTGTCAGACCTGTACTGGCTTAATGGTTACATACGGCACTGGGATTAAATAATCGATGTAGGTGCGTAGCGCCACGGCCCCTAAAGATACGATCTTATGTCAGATAATGCCGTAAGCTCTAAGGCAGTGGCTTCTGATTGCATAGGTGTTCAGGGCATTGATAAATTCACGTAATTCATCCGTATAAGAAAACCACTCTCTACCAAGTCCCTTCTGATCCAACCTGTATTTTTTAAAGAAAAGATGTAATGCGGATTCTGTCTCAATACCCCCTGCGGGTATTATGGAGATAAGACTCAGGCTGGTATTATGTTGTTGCTTCAAGGTATCCACGCGTTGCCTGAGATTACCTGATATTCCAATCTTGACTCTTTCCTGAGGTTCATCCAGTAAAAAGTACACATCCGTTTCACCATTGAGATAGGGCTCGTAATCAAGCCATGGAGCGGTGAATTCATTGTTATTACTGATGTCAGGTGACAGAAGCAGGGGAAGTGCTGCCTGCCAGGCCTGCTCCAGATATTTTTCCTGCTGTTTTTGCAAAAAGGGTTGCATCAGAGCAGTACAAGCAAAGTGGGTTCCCAGTGGTATGTAAGATCCATGACGCGAAGGAGCAAACTGTCCTGTTGGCATCCAGGTATGCCGAATTTCCAGCTTATCTCCAACTGTCTCCGGCACACTTCTCAGGCCGATCTCCTTGCCGTGATAGGAGGCCACTAGTTTCTGAGGCAAATGCCATTTCAAAAAACTTAAAGGTAGATTGTGGGCATGCTGCTTTTCAGTCTGATGTTTTTTTATAAACGCCTGATATTCGACACTCCCCAGCGCTTGTGCAATAAATCGAATTTTTTCGCTATCGCTCTGTGCCTTTAGCCATGAATACGCTATTTTTCCGGCTTTGTTCATCTCATTTTCTTCCTTTCTTCAATGAGGTCAATGCGGCAAACGGGAGCTCGATACCAAAATCATGTTTATGACCATTTTGACTAAACGACCACTTTTCTTCTCCCCCGCGATTAAGTAACTCTCTGTATAAATGATTGAGCCCCACACGACCGTTGGGGGCTGCTTTTTTCTGATGGTAATCCAGCGCGCTATAATTATTAATGCAACAAATCTTAATGGTACCGTCGTAACCCAATCCGATAAATTGCTTCACGAGGTAGGCCAGATAGCCGATCATATAGTCCTGAAACCATGGGCGTGAAAATACTCTGTCACGTGAATGTGGCAGGTAGGCATCATGAATATCTAAGTCACACTCCCGGCTTAAGATGGTGACCTGCTTGCCATTAAAGTGGTAATAGGCATAAAAGCGCACACCAAATACCCAAGGTTCCAGCCAGGGATTATTGGTCGGGATCTGTTTGTGGTGTCCTGCTAATATCCGGCTGGCCGTTTCATCATAAAATTCAAGCAGTTCAATGATGTCTTTAACTGTCGTGGGAGGAAAATCCTCGCATTCACGTATTACAGCCGACATGACTTTACCGGATACCCGGGAAATATGGCCTTCAGCAATCTTACGTATCAAGCTTTCCGGCACATGGCGGTCAGGATGAATGGCATTTTGCATTTCTGCGATATACGGTGCCAGAAGCTGGCTAAAAACACGCTTTTCTTCATGGCTGGCAAGGCCATAGCACGACATGTACTTATCGCTAAGCTGACCAAATACTGTGCTGAGTTCCGACCAGTTATGGCAGTTATAACGTAATGCCACTGCATCCCGGGCGTAGCTTAGATTGATATTGAGCGACCGTGAAAGGTATTTAGCGTGGGCTTTTGCTTCAGCGCATGTGGGGAGTTGTTTCATGGTTTGAGTCTCTTATCTGTCTTATGTGCTCACGAACCATAAGAATCAAAGACACTTAACCAAAAAAGATTTGATAAGTCTGCGCTGCATTCCGCTTTGGCCGTGAGCTGCCTGGTCGCGCTAACCTTGCGCTTAACGTATTGGAAAGTAGCACCATTGTCAACAGAGCCATTGACTATGCCGGGCTAACAGAGAGATTAGACATGAAGCGAGGTGCGATGCTGTCAGGCATCAGGTGAGGGGCTGATACCACACTTCTCAGTTACATGAGCAATTTATTAATTTCAGGATTACTTCAAGCCTTGTGAGATAGTGCCGTTGCTTAGCCCGACTATCTGCGTTTAAATAACTATAAAAATATCAGGAAACTTGGTTTTTTCAATCATTTAAATTCTTAATAAAAACATTATTTGAAGCTAATGAATTGCGCGCAAACATAACTCTATTTACCTGGCGACCAATTATTTTCATTGATATCTGCAAATAAAAAATTCAATTTTAATATGGCCTTAAATAATGAAATGATTTTTTAATCAGGTGCTTATGTGTATTTTTTAGGTGATTGAGTTGAGGTTTAGGGGCTTTATAATGCTGGGAAGTGTGTGTAAGCACATACATGAGAAAAAACATGAGGCTACGATTGTAGCCTCATGTAATTAAGAGTATTGCCCCCAGTCTCTGGCAATAAACCAGTTGGGCGTCCAGCTTACAAACTCTTGCGGTTGAAAGTCTTGATCGATGACCATTAAAGATTCAATGGCTTCAGGTAGCAAACTAAGAACATGATTTTTTTTATCACTTTCATAATCCCAAAAATGAAATCTATCACTTTTATTATGTGCCCTACGACTAGGACCGAAGTCCATAGGAGCGGTCAATCGCGTGATTGTTGCGTCATCTTCCTTTGAATAAAAAGTTAACTGGATTTTAGAACGATTATGAATCGCATCAATAAATTTATCGCGCATACACCCTCCTTTGTAGTTACTTAAGTAATATCCACTATTGATGAGTTATTGTGTGTGACCGACGCAGCATTTGAATAAATTTGGTGAGATCATAACATTGATTTTAATTAACATTCTCTGCCTTACGCGCTCGTAGCCACGCCTGCCTGCTTTATGCAGCGGTTTTCATGCACCTGCATGATTAGCTTTGAGCCGCGCTGCTGCTGGCCTTGCCAGCTGTTCCGGGATGCCTGAGACTCATACGTTTTTATGCAGCATAAGCATGCACTCACGAAAGGGACGTAAAAAAGCCCGGCACTGGCCATGCTTCGGTGAGTTTTTATGCCTGCAGCTCAGAAAAGTTTACGCTTGCGGCGATCGGTTCTGGTTCCACGGAAAGGATGCGCACCGCTCACGCTCAGCACGTCATCACGAAACATCAGCGGCTGGTTTACCATCCGTCCACTGCTTAATAAGGTTAAGGACATATCTGCGGTACAGCGTGTCGGCATCGTTCGCGCCTTCGATAACGCCCGATGCATGCGTTGAGCCATTCCGTTCAAACTGGCTGTACTTCATCCTGAGCAGGCTGCACAGCTCGATGCTATGAATGTTAAAGAAGTTAACAATAATCGTATCAATGCACTCATCCGTGATGCCCTCAATGTTTTCAGCCTGAAATTGAAAATACGACTACCAATTTTATGTGTGGCTGTTTTATCCTTATATAGGAACTCATTAATTTTGGAATAGGTTATGGATAAAATACTGGATATAGTGAATGGATGGATTTCTGCTGCTGTGTCAAGTGGAGCATTGGAGATAAAACAGATTCTTATCTTTATTTTTATTGCTGGGCCGCTGGCTCTTATCATCTGGAAAATACGAGGAATTCTTGCATTTGTTAATGAAGTCAGGAATTCTAAGTTAAATGAATTGCAGCGCCTTCTGGATAGCCACAAGCTATCGGATGAAGTGAATATCTGCATCAGAGAGGATATTGAGAGAATAACCAGCTATCGCATGACTGGAATTTCTGATGTTGCCAGTCAAAAAATTATTCTGCGGCTTTTCGTTGAACATAGGTATCTAATACCTATCAGTTTCTTCAAAAAATTCAGAACTTTTTTACTGATTAAAGATGATGCTCTTGTGTTTAATAAAGGGTTTTCTTTCTGGTTTGAGAATGGTATGTATGCTTTGTTTTCGCTCCAGTTTTTGTGTCTGGCAATTTTATCTTTGATATTACCTGTTTATAGGAATGCATACATTCCTTTTTGGGGGCATTTGATATTATACACCGTTGCTGTGGTTATGTTTCTTTTCTTTATTACTTTTGGGAAAATGATACCTCGGCCTCAGGAATGTAAATTATTAAGTAAGATACTACAGAGTCAATATAATAATTCATCTGAATGATTTCTTGATTGTTGGGCGGTCACTTATACTTTCTGAATGCCCCGACCGCCGTAGATACCCTCAGTTCAATTCCTTACTGTTCCTGGCACCAATATCTACTTTGGCGTGAGATAAAAATCACTAATAACCCCTTTACTGCCTGGCATGTTGATAAACAAACCCCGAATCATGGCCCGCATCAAAATTCTGCAGGTCCTGACAAACCAGATCGCCTGCGAGGCCAGCAGCAACCCTATCTTAAGTGTCGAAGGGAAGTTTATCCTGACAAAGCTTTGCTGGTTTATCAAAAACCATATAGTTTCACTATTGGTTTAACTATAAAGGTAAAAGTAAACTAGCTTAACCATTCTGTCATGACCTTTTCCAGTATCTGCAGCGACTGCGCGCGCTTTTCCTCCGACATCCATCCAATATTGCGCAGCTTCCATTGAACGGCTGGCAAATTCTGAATGTGGGGTTCTGGTGCTAAATTCCAGTCAGGCTCCCCGCGTTTAAATGACATCAGGAAGTCGAAATCCTGTTGAGTGAAATGCGCTTTCAGCGCGCTTAGCATTCTTTCCGGGACTTCTCTCAGCGCTTCCAGTGAGACCTTCTCAAGGGTCATACCGCTGAATTCATTTTGAAAGGGTTCAGTAATATCCTTCCAGCGTGGGCTAAGCACTTCAGACAATGGACGATTATGGCTAAGTAAATAAGCGATAAAGCCATTGAATATTGCGCGGTCAATTCCTTGTGTATCTAAGAGCATTTTAACGTCGTAGAAATCTCTGGGATGCTGGCGATCTAACGCAGCACATAGCTTTCCGCCATATAAGTCAGGCAGTGAGACTACCGGGATCGCGGCAAAACCAAACTCTTCCTCCACGGCTTCCACGACATCGTGTTCTTGCGGTAGATACAATGTCCCCCGGGCAACAGGTGAAACTTCGATTTTGATTTGCGCGTCGTCCGTAGTGACTATGATACGCATCTCATCGGGATTATGGGTTTGCAGCACTGCACTGATTCCGGCTTGTGTTTCCAGTTCAGTGGCGATGCGGGTTAGCGCTTCCCGCACGTTGGGTAAGGCGACCTCTCTGTTTTCCAGTGGGATATAAGCCAGATCGATATCAACGGACAATCTGGGAAAATCGCGAATAAATAAGTTGATCGCGGTTCCCCCTTTCAGCGCAAAACAGGTCTCGTTAGCGACATAGGGCAATGCTTGCACCAGCAGGGCGACCTGGCGGTAGTAGGGGGAGGTTTTATCCATGGCTTATTCCCTTCCTGGTAAAATTTTCGGGGACAGTAATCTGGTATTGCGTGTCCAGCTTGCCATTAACAACGACCTGTCGGTTACCCGATCCCAGTTCGATTTTGCTGGTATCCACGCGCTTGAACCATGCATGCTCATAGAAACTGGCGAAAAACAGATACAAGCGCTTGGTTTGTACGGACTGGCTGAGCGTAAGCAGCTTTTCCACTTTACGTGGATTAAGATTGACCAGTCCCTGAAAAAGCTCGGCAGCATGCTCAAATGAGATTTCCTGAGGAACTGCGCTTAACAGCTCATAGGCTGCCAGCTCTGGTACGCTGGCGGTTAATTTTTTTCCTTTAACGTCAAGCTCGGTTCGGAACTTCTCATCCAGTTGAGGAAGCTTCAGAGCTGATACTATTAGCCATTCAACGCCGGGAAATTCTTTAAACCATTTGGGCAATATCGTTTTGGTTTCAGCGCTAAGCCAGCATTGACTCTGCTTAAGTTGCAGGTAATGGGAACGGCCCTGCCAGGAGAGGCTGCTCAGTCCGGCCAGATGCACTGGCGCCTCAAGCTGGCTTTGCAGACTCCATAGCGCATCACTCCAGTCCGGTTCACGTCCTGCGCGCACATAAACGCCAGCCCGCAGTTTTTTCAGCCAGCCGCTTTGCGCGTATTTAAATGCCAGAGAAGGCGATATGTTGTTCCGGGTTAGCCAGGATTGCAAAACCATGCTTCCCGGAGAGGTGTTTTGCAACAGCCAGTTTATTTTTGATGCCATAGATTCACTCAGGGTGTAACTATAATAAAAAAAGTAAACTATCTGGCGAGTGGAAAGTCAATGTACAATGTCTGTCGCAGCAAAAATGTTGCCAACGATAGTTGTAGATAGCGCACTGGTAAATCCTGGACTGTTTGTTTCAGTCAGGCTGGGAATAATTGCATCACACGTTTTTTTTAAAAGATCCGTCTGTAATGGATACTATCAGTCCAATCGCTGCCGCCGCTGATATAAACACACTCTCTGGTACAAAAAAACGGCACCGCCAGCCACACCAGTCCCCTTGCTATTAAGCTGCATGAAATCATATGCCTGGCGCAGTGATAAACAATCCCGGACTCAGGAGCTGCCTCAAATCGCCGTAAGTCGCGACATATCAATCCGTCAATAAGCCCGACAACTGACATGCTCCCCGTTGAACGGGAAACAAACCATAAGCCTTCATATTGAGATCTTGGTTTGAGCATCAGGGAGTTTTACACTATGACATCTTAAAATCCGCGTTCTTATTCTTATATCAAGGCAGGAGCCATGACGAGTCGCCCGCAGATGATTATTAATGTTCTTCAGGCCAATCCTGATGAACAATTCACAGCCCGTCAGCTTGCCCAGAAGATCATCGATCGATACAGCGCAGAGCTTGCCAGTAAACGTCAAAATCCTCGTTTTGCCAGTGATGAAGATTTCTTAAGTCAAATAGCAGCTGAAATAGGTGGGACCAGAACTGTTCAGGCTAAAGCGATGTGTCCTCAGGTTATGACGCGTGACAAGCCGCGACCCAGGCTATTTTACTGGGGTAAGGAAATTGATAATGGTGTGCAACAAGAATCATCTTTTGATATCGCTCCGACTCCCTCTGCTGGGACAGTAAGTTTTTCCGAGCATGCACTTTATCCGCTTCTGATTGAATACCTTTCTGAAGAAGAAGAACTACTTTGCCGTCGTATCGATGAGAGACGTTCAGGCAATAATAAAGGACCTGGAGCAAATCATTGGCTTTACCCTGACATCGTTGCCTTACAGCCCCTTGATAAGGGGTGGGATAGCGTTGTGCAAAACTGCGTACGCTATAGCGAAGGGCGTTTGACGCGTTTGTGGTCATTTGAAGTAAAACGCCAGCTTAACCGCAGCAATGTCAGGGAGTGTTTCTTCCAGGCAGTGAGCAATTCAAGCTGGGCTCATTTCGGCTATCTGGTTGCGACCGAAATAAACGAAGATAAGCAGCGTAGTGTTGAAAAAGAGCTGCAGATGTTATGTGCACTGCATGGCATTGGCGTGATCCTGCTTAATCCGCAAGATCCCGGCAATAGTCAGACTCTTATTCCGGCGCGGGAGCGAACCAGTATTGACTGGCAATCTGTCAACCGTCTGGTTGTAGAGAACAAGGATTTTAAAGAGTTTATTGATCTGGTGTCTGATTATCACCAGACAGGAAAAATACATAAAGCACTGTGGAACCGGTAGCACAGCTCAGGATGTTATTACCTGTATAAAAATCAAAAATACAATTGGTAGATTCAAGCATAGCGCTGATTTGCTACAGGCCCATGCTTTGCATTTGGTTTGCAGAATATGGCAAACCTGACGCCGCCTGCTCTTAAAGGAAAAAGCTACAATCGCTCTACAGCACTAAAATCTGGTAGATAATCCCTTTCATGCCTTCGATTGCTGAATATGGCTAAATGGAAAACGTGCATTCTGATTTTATTAGACTAATCGGTAAGAATTAGCGTGTTGCAGTGATGTTGGCCATTGTTCAAAACAATATGAAAAGTTAAGATACAGAGTTACAGGTCTAATGTATGGACAGGCCTGCACAGTGATGGATTGATACTGCTGATGACTAAATCCAGTTTTGAGTTCCTGAAGGGCGTCAACGACTTTACCTATGCTATCGCCTGCGCGGCGGAAAACAATTATCCGGACGATCCCAACACCACTCTGGTTAAAATGCGTATGTTTGGCGAAGCGACGGCTAAACATCTTGGACTGCTGCTGGGCATTCCTGCCTGCGAGAATCAACACGATCTCCTGCGTGAGCTGGGCAAAATTGCGTTCGTTGATGACACTATCCTTTCTGTATTCCACAAATTGCGCCGTATTGGTAACCAGGCGGTGCATGAATACCATAACGATCTTGACGACGCCCAGATGTGCCTGCGGCTCGGCTTCCGTTTGGGTGTCTGGTACTACCGTCTGGTCACCAAAAATTATGACTTCGCGGTGCCTGTTTTTACTTTGCCTGAACGTGGCGAAAATCTTTATCACCAGGAAGTGCTGACGCTGAAACACCAGCTTGAACAGCAGGCACGGGAAAAAGCGCAAAGTCAGTCAGAGCTGGCAGCACAGCAGCAGAAGCTGATTAGCCTGAACGGCTATATCGCTATTCTTGAAGGTAAGCAGCAGGAAACCGAAGCACAAACGCGAGCACGGCTTGCGGCGCTGGAAGCCCAGTTAGCCGAGAAAAATGCGGAGCTGGCGAAACAGACCGAACAGGAACGCAAGGCATACCAAAAAGAGATCACCGATCAGGCCATCAAGCGTACGCTCGACCTGAGTGAAGAAGAGAGTCGCTTCCTGATTGATGCACAGCTGCGTAAAGCAGGCTGGCAGGCCGATAGCAAAGCTTTGCGATTCTCTGAAGGTGCACGCCCGGAACCGGGTGTTAATAAAGCTATTGCTGAATGGCCATCTGGTAAAGATGAAACGGGCAAGCAGGGCTTTGCGGACTATGTCTTATTCGTTGGCCTTAAGCCCATCGCAGTAGTTGAAGCGAAGCGTAAAAATATCGACGTTCCCGCCAAACTCAATGAGTCCTATCGCTACAGTAAATACTTCGATAATGCATTCTTACGCGATACGTTGCTGGAGGAGTACGCTCCCGACGACGTGCACGAAGCGGTACCGCTCTATGAAATCAGCTGGCAGGATACCAGCGGCGAACAGCGCTTTAAAATTCCTTTCTGCTACTCAACCAACGGGCGCGAATACCGCGCGGCAATGAAGACCAAAAGCGGCATCTGGTATCGTGACGTCCGTCATACTACCAATATGTCCAAAGCATTGCCGGAGTGGCATCGTCCGGAAGAGCTGTCAGATATGCTCGGCAGCGATGCGCACATACAAAATCAGTGGTTTGCTGGTAATCCGGGGATGAGCGAGCTGGGCCTGCGCTACTATCAGGAAGATGCCGTGCGAGCGGTAGAAACTGCCATCGTCAATGGGCAGCAAGAGATCCTGCTGGCGATGGCGACCGGCACCGGTAAAACCCGTACCGCGATCGCCCTGATGTTCCGTCTTATCCAGTCTCAACGTTTTAAGCGTATTCTCTTCCTGGTTGATCGACGTTCTCTCGGTGAGCAGGCGCTTGGCGCGTTTGACGATACGCGTATTAACGGCGACACCTTTAACAGCATCTTTGATATCAAAGGGCTGACGGATAAATTCCCGGAAGACGGCACCAAAATTCACGTTGCCACGGTCCAGTCGCTGGTTAAACGCACCCTGCAATCGGATGAACCCATGCCGGTTGGCCGCTACGATTGTATCGTCGTGGACGAAGCTCACCGTGGCTACATTCTCGATAAAGAGCAGACCGAAGGTGAACTGCAATTCCGCAGCCAGCTTGATTACGTTTCTGCCTATCGCCGTATTCTCGATCATTTTGATGCAGTAAAGGTCGCGCTGACCGCCACGCCCGCTTTGCATACGGTGCAGATCTTCGGTGATCCGGTTTATCGCTACACCTACCGTACTGCGGTAATCGATGGTTATCTGATCGACCAGGATCCGCCGATTCAGATCACGACCCGTAACGCGCAGGATGGCGTTTATCTTGCTCAGGGTGAGCAGGTCGAGCGTATCAGCTCGCAGGGTGAAGTGATTAACGACACCCTGGAAGACGAACAGGATTTTGAGGTCGCCGACTTTAACCGCAACCTGATTATTCCTGCGTTTAACCGCGCCGTCTGTAACGAACTCACTAACTACCTCGACCCCACAGGTCTACAAAAAACGCTGGTGTTCTGCGTCACCAATGCGCATGCCGATATGGTGGTGGAAGAGCTGCGTACCGCATTTAAGAAAAAGTATCCGCAGCTGGAACACGACGCGATTATCAAGATTACCGGCGATGCCGATAAAGACGCGCGTAAAGTGCAGACTATGATCACCCGCTTTAACAAAGAGCGGCTGCCTAATATCGTCGTGACCGTCGATCTGCTGACCACCGGCGTCGATATTCCATCGATCTGTAATATCGTTTTCCTGCGTAAGGTACGCAGCCGCATTCTGTACGAGCAGATGAAAGGCCGTGCGACGCGTCTGTGTCCGGCGGTGGCGAAAACCAGCTTTAAGATTTTCGACTGCGTCGATATCTATAGCTCGCTGGAAAGTGTCGATACCATGCGCCCGGTGGTTGTCCGTCCTCAGGTCGAACTGCAAACGCTGGTCAATGAAATCACTGATTCCGAGACCTACAAAACCATCGAGGCAGATGGCCGCAGCTTTGCCGAGCACAGCCATGAACAGCTGGTGGCCAAGCTCCAGCGTATTATCGGCCTTGCCACGTTTAACCGTGACCGCAGCGAAACAGTAGATAAGCAAGTGCGTCGTCTTGATGAGCTATGTCAGGACGCGGCAGGCGTTAATTTTAATGGCTTTGCCTCATGCCTGCGGGATAAAGGAGCGCACTGGAGTGCCGAAGTCTTCAACAAACTACCAGGCTTTATTTCCCGTCTGGAGAAGCTGAAAGCCGACATCAACAACCTGAATGATGCGCCAATCTTCCTCGACATTGACGATGAAGTGGTGAGCGTAAAATCGCTCTATGGGGATTACGACACGCCGCAGGATTTTCTCGAAGCCTTTGATTCGCTGGTGCAACGTTCTCCGAATGCGCAGCCAGCCTTACAGGCGGTGATAAATCGTCCGCGCGACCTCACCCGCAAAGGGCTGGTCGAACTGCAGGAATGGTTTGATCGCCAGCACTTCGAGGAATCTACCCTGCGCAAAGCGTGGAAAGAGACGCGCAATCAGGATATCGCCGCCCGATTAATTGGTCACATACGCCGTGCGGCGGTAGGTGATGCGCTGAAGCCGTTCGATGAGCGTGTCGATCATGCGCTGGGGCGCATCAAAGGCGAAAACGACTGGAACAGTGAGCAACTGACCTGGCTCGATCGTTTGGCCACTGCGCTGAAAGAGAAGGTGGTGCTTGACGACGATGTCTTCAAAACGGGCAATTTTCATCGTCGTGGCGGCAAGACAATGCTGCAAAAAACCTTCGATGATGATCTCGACAGCCTGCTCGATAAGTTCAGTGATTACATCTGGGACGAGCCTGCTTAACGCGTTATCATCCCCGACAATGTCTTCTTCTGCGGCCCTGAATAGGGCCGCTGTTTATTTACGGAATACTCAATGAACAATAATGATCTGGTCGCTAAGCTGTGGAAGCTGTGCGACAACCTGCGCGACGGCGGCGTCTCCTATCAAAACTACGTTAACGAACTCGCCTCGCTGCTGTTTTTGAAAATGTGTAAAGAGACCGGCCAGGAAGCGGACTATTTGCCGGAAGGCTATCGCTGGGATGATCTGAAATCCCGTATCGGCCAGGATCAGCTGCAGTTCTATCGCAACCTGCTGGTACATCTGGGTGCCGATAATCAAAAACTGGTGCAGGCGGTGTTCCAGAACGTGAATACCACCATTACCCAGCCCAAACAGTTAACCGAGCTGGTCAGCAACATGGATTCGCTGGACTGGTACAACGGCACGCACGGCAAATCCCGTGATGACTTCGGTGATATGTACGAAGGGCTGTTGCAGAAGAACGCGAATGAAACCAAGTCTGGTGCTGGTCAGTACTTCACCCCGCGTCCGCTGATCAAAACCATTATCCACCTGCTGAAACCGCAGCCGCGTGAGGTGGTGCAGGACCCGGCAGCGGGTACGGCAGGCTTTCTGATTGAAGCCGACCGCTACGTTAAGTCACAGACCAACGATCTGGATGACCTTGATAACGATACGCAGGATTTCCAGATCCACCGCGCCTTTGTTGGCCTGGAACTGGTGCCTGGAACCCGTCGCCTGGCGCTGATGAACTGCCTGCTGCACGACATTGAAGGGAACCTCGACCACGGTGGCGCTATCCGCCTGGGTAACACGCTGGGTAGCGATGGTGAAACATTGCCGATGGCGCATGTGGTCGCCACCAACCCACCGTTTGGCAGCGCGGCAGGCACCAACATTACGCGCACCTTCGTTCACCCGACCAGCAACAAACAGCTCTGCTTTATGCAGCATATTGTTGAAACTCTGCTCCCCGGCGGACGTGCGGCGGTTGTGGTACCGGATAACGTTTTATTCGAAGGCGGCAAAGGCACCGAAATTCGTCGTGACCTGATGGATAAGTGCCATCTGCATACTATTCTGCGCCTGCCGACTGGTATTTTTTATGCCCAGGGCGTGAAGACCAACGTGCTCTTTTTCACCAAAGGCACAGTAGCGAAGCCGACACAGGACAAGAACTGTACCGATGATGTCTGGGTGTATGACCTGCGAACCAATATGCCGAGCTTTGGCAAACGCACACCGTTTACCGACGATCATTTACAGCCGTTCGAGCGCGTATATGGTGAAGACCCGCACGGCTTAAGCCCGCGTCGCGAAGGTGAGTGGAGTTTTAACGCTGAAGAGGCGGAAATTGCCGATAGCGAAGAGAACAAAAATACCGATCAGCATCTGGCTACCAGCCGCTGGCGCAAATTCAGCCGCGAGTGGATCCGTACGGTTAAGTCCGATTCTCTGGATATCTCCTGGCTGAAAGATAAAGACAGCATTGATGCCGACAACCTACCGGAGCCGGATATTTTAGCGGTAGAAGCGATGGGTGAGCTGGTACAGGCGATGGGCGAACTGGATGCGCTGATGCGTGAACTGGGTGCGAGCGATGAAGCCGATGCACAGCGTCAATTGCTGCAAGAAGCGTTTGGTGAGGTACAGGAATGAGTGCGGGAAAATTGCCAGAGAGGTGGGTTGAAACTCAGCTTGGGAATTTAATTGAACTTAAATACGGAAAATCATTAGCTGCCCCATCTCGCGATGGAAAACATTTTCCTGTTTATGGTTCCAATGGCATAGTGGGAATGCATTCAGTTCCATTAATAAATTCTGCTGGTTTAATTGTTGGAAGAAAAGGCTCATATGGTGTTGTAAACAAATCGACAGAGCCTTTTTATCCTATAGATACTACCTACTATGTTGATGAATTTCACAATCAACCGCTTGATTATTGGTACTATTACTTAACCTTTTTACCGTTAACTAAATTAAATCGCTCCACAGCAATACCCGGTCTTAACAGAGAGGATGCATATGCTCTTAATATCGGCCTTCCTCCGCTGGCCGAACAAAAAATAATTGCTGAAAAACTCGATACACTGCTGGCGCAGGTAGACAGTACCAAAGCACGTCTTGAGCAAATCCCCAAAATCCTGAAACGTTTTCGTCAGGCAGTGCTGGTTGCTGCGGTAGAAGGTAAGTTAACTAAAGCATGGCGAAAGGAAAATCCCACTAAAACGACACATAATTTATTAAAAGATCATGTACCGTTACCTCGCCCCGCACGTTGGAAAACGCGCTCAACATCATTGATACGTGGTGTTCACGCAACAGCTGTAGGTAATCCTAAAGACTCCAAAGTTTCAGAGTGGCAGTGGGTATCCTTGGTGGATGTTGCACGAATGGAATCTGGACACACTCCAAGTCGAAGTAGACCAGAGTACTGGGGAGGTGATATCTGCTGGATAGGAATCAAGGATGCCAACAAAAACCATGCTTCTACTATAATGGATACAGAGCAAAAAACTAATGAGCTTGGTATCCTTAATTCTGCAAGTAGATTATTACCTGAAGGTACTATTTGTATAAGTAGGACTGCATCCGTGGGGTATGTTGTGAAAATGGGGAAATCTATGGCAACGAGCCAGGATTTCGTCAATTGGGTACCATCAGAAGTAATTTATGGCGACTGGTTAAAATGGCTTTTTGTGGCTGAAAAAGAGTCATTATTTAAATTTGGTAAAGGCTCTACACATACAACAGTTTATTTTCCTGAGTGGCTATCGCTACATGTTTTATTGCCACATATAGAGGAGCAACACGAAATCGTCCGCCGCGTAGAACAACTCTTTGCCTACGCCGACACCATTGAAAAACAGGTCAACAATGCGCTGGCCCGCGTCAACAACCTGACGCAATCCATCCTGGCGAAAGCATTCCGTGGTGAACTCACCGCCCAGTGGCGGGCAGAGAACCCGGAACTAATTAGTGGTGAAAACAGTGCTGCTGCATTACTGGAGAACATTAAAGCCGAGCGGGCAGCCAGCGCAGGTAAAAAAGCCTCACGTAAAAAATCCTGATTCTTATTTTTTTTGCGCACCTTGCTGGTGCGCTTCTTATTATTATCTGCCAGATAAACCTTACGCTTTATATTAAAATGATTTTATAAATCACTTATTTCACTCTTTTTTTAGCTGGACTTCTCTTCTCTTTACTGATGATATATACAGGTATTTAGCGCGGCGCGGATGTGCGCCAACACACCCGCGCCGCTAATCACAATCACTATTTAGAAGGAATAGTAATCATGACTGACGCCCATTCTATTGCACAACCGACTGAACCAGAAGTCTCTCCTGCAAATAACCGGAAATTAACGGTTAGCTATGCAAGCCGCTATCCGGATTACAGCCGGATACCCGCCATCACTATGAAAGGACAATGGCTGGAAGCTGCCGGTTTTGCCACTGGCACAGCAGTAGATGTAAAGGTAATGGAAGGCTGTATTGTGCTCACCGCCCGGCAGGAGAGCGAATTGATGCAGTCTCTGCGGCAGGTATGCAAGCTGTCGGCGCGGAAACAAAAGCAGGTGCAGGAGTTTATTCAGGTCATTGCCGGTAAACAGAAAGTCGTCTGAGTGTAAAACCGCTCCCGACATCGCATCGGGAGCGGTTAAATGTCAGGACGCGATCACTTCCACAAATACATCAGTTGCCTAACTTTCTTCGCTGTTGACCACATTTTCCTCCTTGCAGACCAGCGTCTTATTACCTGACCGCAAAGAAACGTTATCGCTGAACTTAAAGCTATACCGCTGTGATACAAAGTTAATGCACAGTATCCCATTCCCTGATCGAAGCGAATATTCAATACCTGACCATCTTCAGCGGTCATCGCCAGCTTACGATGATATTAAATATTAGGTGGCGAACAGAATGCCATCAATTTGACTGGTTTTGACCTGCTCACCATTAATTAACATATTGCAATGTTAGTGCTGTCTTCATCGGCAATTTGAAGGCGTGCGTATAAAAATGGCTTTCCAAATCAGCATTCTTCGTGAGGCCAGAGCCGATTTTTTTGCCCCGATACTCTCCGTAAGCATACTATTCACAAAGCTACTTTCTAAACCTGGTGCAGGAAATCTGGCGGTAGAATTATAAAGAGTGTCATCTACATTCAGCACTGAGTTATCAAAGTCTATCAGAGTTTTCAGCACGTTGGCGAAATAGAAACACAGTAAATATTAGATATATCACTAACTCATGATTGTGCTGAATATTAGACGCAGATCATTTTCATTTTTTGATGAGGCATTATGATAAATCACCCTCATCTATAAAGTGGTCAAAGTAAAAGGAGCCAGACATGGCATTAAAAGGAATTTTCACTGTCAATGATGCAGATTACTCACCTTTACTCATGTATGGGATAGGGACGTTTATGGCGTACTCTGGTAACAGGGAATATCGCAATCGTGCAGGATGCATTGCAGTTCCAGACAACGGGCCAATACCTGATGGTTTATATCACATCGTTAAGCGCCCAACCGGTGGCTGGAAAGGTATAATCCGAACTGACTTGCACGATTTCTACTCATGGCCTACTTCAACGCCAGTTATCAAGTATGAATGGTTTGCTTTGTATCGTGATGATGGAAGGATAGATGACCATATGTGGGTTAATAATGTAGAGCGAGGGAATTTCAGACTACATCCTCGCGGGCCTCTTGGTGTATCTTTAGGTTGTATCACTTTGCAACACAGAACTGATTTCATCGCTATTCGGCAAGCATTACTCTCTACTTCACAAGTGAAATTACGTAATGGACTAATGTCTTTTGGCACAATTGAGGTGGTTTTAAATGGAAGCAAAACGTGTCCCAGCGGGGTTTAGAATCCTTATCGCAGTGTCCTTGTTCGTAATGACGTTCCTTCTGGCAAGGCCGTCAGATCCATCGACAGAAGAACAACAGCGGTTTTGGATAAAATTAGCAAAGCTATTTAATCAACGCGATATTGAGGGTTTCGTGGGGATTGCGCTATTAGTGATATGTACAATGGTAACGCTCATTGGTTATCAGATTATAGTCAGAGTCATTGAGAAGCAACTTAACACTAAGCAATGATTTTATAAGATGTGAATTAGCTCTGGCAGAAGTTAAAAAACTAATTATAAATTGAATGGTATAAATTCGCTAACATTGCACATTAAATTATTATGACATGTAGGGCTAAATCTTAGGGTTTCTTGCCCAAAAATACGTGCATGCGTAATTGATTGAGTTGCATTGTAACCTGCTCACCGTTTTCTGGTGTATCCACCACCGGGACATCGGATTTTCGTTGCCTGATTGTTTAATTCACTTTCCTACAGTCCGATTATCCCCCTTGGAATGAAAGAGACAACACAGGGATGCTTATACGGGATTGAGCCTGCCAGAAAACCGTCTTATTTGTCTGTCGGGGAATAATCTTTCGCCGGAATCGTTTGAACGTATCATCAGCCCTTTTGCTGCATGGAGCCACGCCGGCCAGGACTACCAGTTTGATTATCGCTGACATCAACAGCGCTATATCGTCAATATCGAACCAAAGTCCAGCTATCCCCTTGCCGGAACGCTTTCCAGACACGGAGAGCGGTCAAAGGAACAACTAAAAGCCATGATAGAGTGTGGTGATGTGGTATGCCTGAATGATGTGTCTGTTCTGTCCGTCGGGCTGTTTTACATTGACGACAACGGTAAGTTAATTTTCGGCAATGAAAATGCCTTCAGATTCGGTGGAGCGAAAACATTATCGGTGCGTTTAATCCTGCAGTGAGTAAGCGCGATCACCGACGCTCTGACGGAAAACCTGCGCCAACCTCATTAAGGTAGCTCCGCGTGGGAGGCGGGAGATAGCCAGCCAGTAACCTACGGAACGCTTAACATCAAAAACGTCGGCCGTTACTCGCTGCTGGCGGTATCTGTAACGATAATAGTGAGGGGTTTCGTATAACGCTGAACAGTTTGGTGGCGATGTCTTCAGCAACTGATTAGTGTCAGGCGGGGAAACCCCCGGTTAACCTGTATCACAGATTAGATAATAGTTGCTTTAGTCAATGCAACAGGAAAGCTTGCCCCTTAAAATTATAAAGGGCA
>Ga0308166_1001520_pt1 | contig 24311 bp, 23 predicted proteins | sample PhyCR2_2_FD_202137 | JGI IMG/M metagenome (GOLD analysis project Ga0308166, IMG submission 202137) | Phyllosphere microbial communities from UC Gill Tract Community Farm, Albany, California, United States - DLSLCC.R2 | ecosystem: Host-associated > Plants > Phyllosphere > Unclassified | place... | reverse complement strand
GCGGTCATTACCGATGACATTTGTGACGGCGGTGCAACCTTTATTGGTATTGCCAAAGAACTCCGTCGCCTCAATTGCCATAAGGTCGTTCTATACGTGACCCACGGCATTTTTAGTAAAGGAATTGAGGTTTTTGATGGACTGCTTGACCAACTGTTTACCTCCGATAGCTTTCCACAACAACCAGCAGACAAAATTTCAGTAATTGCTTTTGCAGCAGAATAAAGAGAACAAAGATGACTATTAAACTTAATCCATTAAATGCTATCGATTTTTATAAAGCTGATCACAGACGTCAGTATCCAGCAGGCACAGAGTACGTGTACGCAAACTTTACGCCGCGTTCATCTCGACTTGCTAAAATGTTGCCTGACTTTGACGATAAAGTTGTGTTCTTTGGACTTCAGGGTTTTATCAAACACTTTTTAATAGATACATGGAATGAAGGCTTTTTTAAGCAACCTAAAGACAAAGTGGTGGCTGCATATAAACGCCGCATGGACACTTCATTAGGTGAAGGTGCTGTACCAGTCGATCACATTGAAGCGTTACACGACTTGGGTTATTTACCATTACGCATTAAAGCATTGCCCGAAGGCAGCCGGGTCAACATGCGTGTACCTGTGCTCACCGTAATTAATACCGACTCGCGTTTCTTTTGGTTAACTAACTATATTGAAACCGTGTTAAGTGCTGAACTTTGGAAAAGCTGTACTACCGCCACAATTGCTTATGAGTACAAACGCTTATTAACACAATATGCTGTAAAAACTGGCGCACCGCTTGATTTTGTACCTGTGCAAGGACATGATTTTAGTAGCCGTGGCATGAGTGGAATTTATGATGCTGCACAATCAGGGGTAGGCCATCTAACCAGTTTTATTGGAACAGACTCAGTTGCTTCAATCGACTACGCAGAAGAATATTACAATGCCACAGGTGTGATTGGGGTTTCTGTACCAGCAACCGAACACAGTGTGATGTGTATGGGCACAGAAAACAGTGAGCTAGAAACATTTAAACGTTTAATTTGCGAACTTTATCCGTCTGGTGTGGTTAGTGTCGTGTCTGACACTTGGGACTTTTGGCGAGTGATTACCGAATTTACGGTAGCGTTAAAACCTGAAATTTTGGCAAGACAACCAAATGCTTTAGGCTTGGCTAAATTAGTTTTCCGTCCAGACTCTGGCGATCCTGTTAAAATTATTTGTGGTGATCCAGACGCAGAAATTGACAGCCCAGCTTATAAAGGCGCAGTTGAATGTTTATGGGAAGTGTTTGGCGGTACAACAACTGACCAAGGCTATAAAGTACTGAATGAACGTGTCGGTTTAATTTACGGTGACTCGATTACTCTAGACCGCGCACAGCGTATTTTAGAAGGACTAGAAGTCAAAGGCTTTGCTTCAAACAACTTGGTGTTTGGTATAGGCAGTTTTACCTATAACTATTTAACTCGCGATACTTTTGGGTTTGCTGTGAAAGCAACTTGGGGGCAAGTGAATGGTGTAGGCCGCGAGCTGTTTAAAGACCCAATTACTGACTCAGGCGTAAAAAAATCTGCGAAAGGTCTATTACGCATCGAAGAAAGTGAAACTGGCTTTACCTTGTTTGATGAGCAAACAGCCGAACAAGAACAAGGCGGAGCACTAAAAACTGTCTTTGAAAATGGTAAACTTCAATATGAGTGTACTTTGGATCAAATTCGTGAGCGTTTATTCATCGCATAACTGAGTTTAGATGAGTCGTTACATCGGTATCGGCTCATCATTTTTATCAAGAGGCTGAACGTGACTATTCAAACTGAACAAGAATTCCTTGCCAGTTATGATCGCCGAGATTATGACGCACCTTTACTCACGGTCGATATGGCTATTTTCTCGGTATTTAATGGTCAGTTGCAGGTACTCCTCATTAAACGACCAAACCTTCCAGCAAAAGACCGATGGGCTTTACCCGGTGGCTTTGCCGATTTAAAGCATGATCAAGACTTAATGGCCACGGCTTATCGTAAGTTGGTCGAAAAAACAGGGATTGCTTCACCTTACTTAGAACAAGTTGCCTCTGTGGGTAATGCCAAACGTGACCCGCGTGGCTGGGCCGTAACTATTTTGTATTTTGCCTTAATTGATTTTAATGCCTATGAACACCAAGCTTTGGCTGAGTACAGCGAATGGGTGCCTGTGACAAAAGCACAAGAGTTTGCATTGGCGTTTGATCATAATGAACTGCTCAGCTTAGCATTAGAGCGTCTAACCAATAAAACCCGCTATACCGCATTGCCAGCCAGTCTGATGCCTGAATTATTTACGCTGACTGAGCTACAAACCATTTATGAAATTATTCTTGGGCAATCGTTAGATAAAAAAGCGTTTAGACGCCGTATGATAGAAGCAGGTGCAGTTGAAGAAACCAATCAAAGTAAAATTGTAGGGAAACGACCAGCTCAGCTTTACCGTTATGCACTCGATTCTTTCGATTTTATATTTCCTCGCTCACTCGAATTACCTAGAAATAAAGAGGGTGAAGATAAGCAAAACAATGAGCTTTCTGACTAGCGCATCTTGATGCACTTTGATTTATAATGCCGCGCTTATGATTGATGTCATGTTTTGATCAGCACTTTGCCTATGTCACACGTTTCTCCCTGTTTCCAGCAAAACCAGTTTTTTGTATTGGTGGAATATCTCACTTCACTACATGAAATTTATCCTGTGAAACATGAGCTTGCAGGATATCCGGCTGCAATGACATTGGCAGATCGCGTACATTCAGATCATGATATTGCGCCGCTTGAAGCCAGCAAAAGTTACCCAGACTCAATCGATAAAGTCTTACACTTTTCAGGTAAGGCCCGAGATATACAAGACTTTGAGCACTTTTTAGAACAAGCTCAAGCAGCCAATATTCAAAACTTGTTATTGCTTACAGGCGATAAACTCAAAGAACATCATAATGGTCGAGATGGACAGCCTCGTAGTCGATACCTCGAGTCTGTAAACGCCGTAATGGCAGCTAAGCAGCATGGCGGGTTTCGCATTGGGGTTGCTTTTAATCCATTTAAATATGTCGAAGCTGAGCGGGATGCACAGTATTTAAAACTGCATAAGAAAATTAAAGCAGGCGCTGACTTTATCATTACCCAATTGGGCTATGACATTGAGGCTTTAAAACAAGCCAAATCATTTTTAACCAAGCATGTTTATTCGCAGCAAATACTGGCTTGTGTCATGCCACTGACTTTAGGTCGTGCCAATTTTATGGTGAAGCATAAAGTGGCAGGTATTGTGATTACTGCACACATGCTAAAAGTCTTGGCAGATGAAAAACTGGCAGGGCATACAGACCGTGTTTATTTACGCTGCGCTTTACAGATTTTGATATGTAAACATTTAGGATTTGCAGGGATTCATTTATCTGCCTGCCATAAGCCAGAAGAGCAAATGCTGCTTGAAAGCTACGTCGAGCAATATCGTCATCTGAAGCTTGAAGGTTTAGAAGAGCTTTGGAATTCACTGTGGCAAGTCACCACAGGCAAAGAGTTTGCACCTGAAATTATACATTTTTCACGTCAGCCGACCTCTAAACAAATGATTAAATATCGCCAGCTACATGTTATGCATGAAGCAATGTTTGGATCAAAAATTGCCAAAGGTGTAGGTCGGTTTATTTTCAAGGCATCTTTTTGGGAAAATGCCTTAGTCGCTAAAGTATTAATTAAAACAGAAGTGCTGAGTAAACATAGCCTAGTCGGTTGTGAAAGCTGTGGTCAGTGCCGTTTAGGGGACACTTTATATATTTGTCCTGAAACTTGCCCAAAAGGTTTAGCCAATGGCCCTTGTGGTGGCACAACCTTAGACCGCTGCGAGTTTGGTGACCGTGAATGTATTCATTCGGTCAAAGCCAGACTTGCAAAAGCCGTTGATCAAACCGAGATATTAAAAGAGAAATTAATTCCTACAGTAGCAATTGAAACCAGAGGAACCAGTTCTTGGAAAAATTGGTACTTAGCGACTGAGGCTTAAGTTTTGTATTATTCCTTGATTTGATTTTGTTAAAAAATCAAATGGGATGTTAAAACACTGCGATAATTTAAAAATAACAATCGTTTGCCTTAATTATGTCCAATCAAAGTGATCACCTAGGAGTATACTTAAAGCAAATCTTTTGCGTTAAAAGAAAGGCTGTCTCAATGAAAAAGTTGGTTGCTGCACTTACTGTAATTGTTATTTTAACTGGATGCGTTTACGACCCTGTTAATTACAACAAAATACACGACCAAGAGTTTCAAGATCACCTCAGGCAAAATGGTTAGTAATAAAAAAGCCCACTCAATGAGTGGGTTTCATTTTTTGGTTCTGGCAATCTCTCTACCTTCCCGTAAAACAATTGCGGTCCAAACAGGGTAAGCTGTGCTCTTATGGTCCAATTTATTCTTCATTTATACATCTAAATCTGATTTCTGTTTTAGGAAAGTTACCCAAAATATAGGGGGCTTTTTTAGTTGGGTAAACAATTCTGTATCAGTTCAATAATTCTTTTATCTGGTTTAACTAAAATCCTTTCGCCAGTGGTAAGAGCTATAATTATTTTCCACTTATTGATAGCTTTCCTTTTTATACCTTGATTTATTAAATCTGGTGCCCATATGTTTTTGACTGCATTTACTTCAATTGCCCATCTAGCTACTTCCCCATAATTAAGCATTTTAGGAAGAGGAGTGTTAATAAGATTAGGATTTATAGGAACTACAAAAGCTTTTTTCTTATCCATGCGCCAGCTTACACTTTGAATAGTTACTGGTCGATTTCCATTATTTGTAATTTCAATATGGATATAATGGTCATCATCATTATATCCATGATTAGCGCTAAACAAAAAAATTAAGTTGGAAGTAACTAACAAATTTACTCTTTCATTCTTACGAGCTAAATATAGTGAAGTAATTACTGCCGCTAAAGTTCCAATAGAGGCTAACCAAGTGCCAATCATTGACCAAAAAGAAAGATCAATATTTGTTAATCCAAAATAAGTGGTTTCTATAGCCATTAATTTAAGCCTTTAAGAATAACTTATAAATCTAATCTAATTTAGCTGATGTAAGTATTAACTTAACCGATACGTCATGAAGATTACATTAATATTTTTATGTGACAATTAGTAATCTGTTTGTTACAGTGAGTTAATTTATAACAAATGGTGAAAAATAATGAAACAGATTACATTAATAATTTTATTAACTTTAAGTTTTGTCAGCATTACAGAAGCTGGTAGAGGCCGCCAACCTTGTTCAGGTAGTAAAGGTGGGATTAGTCACTGTGATGGTAGTAAATTCGTCTGTAAGGATGGCTCAATAAGTGGTTCCAAGAAAATTTGCACTAGATAGGTTTGGCTATGGGCTTTAACTTTAGAAAGAGTTTTAAGATTGCACCAGGTTTACGACTCAATGTTGGCAAAAAAGGAATCTCTAGCGTTTCTATAGGTGGTAAGGGCGCTCGTGTAAATCTCAGTAAGAAAGGAACACGAACTACTGTCGGGATTCCTGGAACAGGCTTGTCATATAGTAGTTTTAGTTCCCATAAGAAAAAAGCACCACCTCAATTAAATAGCTACCAACAGCAACCATTTATTGATACTTCGACTTCTCAAATGCCACCAAACAGAAGTGTTTCATTTCTGCTCGGTTTTGGAATCTTTTGGATGCCGTACATCTTTGCATGGTTTACTTTAAGATCTGGTTATTCCAGTACAGCTCGGTGGATAAGCTTTATTTGGATGGTATTTGTTTTATTGATTGTTATGGCAGATTGAAACTGCTAATTATTAATAATGAGTGAATTTATGAAAAAGATTATTTTTACTACAGTATTGGGTTTGGTCATCTCTAATTTTACAAACGCAGATACCCTTATTCCAAGAAGCGTACAAGGTGATAAAGGAAAATATTATTTAATAGAGAAGAAAAAGCAAGGCGATATTATTATTACACTTCATAAACGGATTGGTGTAGAAACTACAGATTATACTCGATTGGAGACAAACTGTAAGACAATGAAAATGCGTGAAATTGGAACTGGAGAGGGATCAATAAAAGCTATAAAAATTAATCCTACTAAGTGGTTTGATTTAGTAGAAGGATCAAGTAAAAGTGACCTAGCTCATTTTGTCTGTAAGAAATAAAGTTAGCAAAAGTTAAACTTCTAAATCCTCAAGCTTATTGATAAGAAAAAGAATCTTATAAGCACCAAAGGGTGCTTTTTTATATCTACATATCTTATTAAAAGTTCTTTTGTTTCTCCATCAAGCGATTTTATTTCTATATTTTCAAATTCGTTATTGTACAAACTCTTTAAATTTTCTATGGATATGTTATAGAAAAGGACGCACTGAACCAATCTTCTTAAAATTAGATGGATTTCGTTAAATAGGTAGACGATGACCGCACTTTTAGAAAAGGATTTCAGCCCGTCTGAGTTTACATTGTTTTCTGAAATATTATGGAAACTTGGCTCAGGAAAAGGGCAATATAATTTACGTGAAAATATCATTGCAGATATTGCTATCTTGTTACGGGCTGATTTTGCCGCATCTTATATTTGGGATTCAACGCATAACTTATCGAAAGAAGGTGTGATATGGAAAATCGATCCTAAAGCGATGGAGGATTATGAGTGTATTTGGCAATTTAATGACCCCATTACTGCACAGCTTCATAAACTCCAGAAACCGACATTTGTAAACGAGGTCATGCATCTCACCGATCTTAAAAAAACAAGTTATTACAATGAGTTTTTAAAAACCTATGGTTTGTATCACGGTATAAATATTTATTTTGTCCGAAATGGTATCGATATTGGTGATTTACGCATTTGGCGTGCACAAGATGCTGACATGTTTGGTGAGCGTGAAAAAAGAATATTAAATCTGCTTGAACCTTATTTTACCCAAGCCTTACCACTAGATTTATCAACACAATATGGGCTGACTCCACGTGAACAAGAAGTGGTTCATTTGGTCTCTAAAGGTTTAAGTGATAAGGAGGTGGCAAGTTTACTTGGGATTGGTTTTACCACCTTAAGAACCCATCTTAACAACGCCATGAGAAAAATAGACTGTAATAATCGCACTGAAATGGCTTTACTCATTCAACATTAAAGCAAAGCAATCCTCAATTTTGAGGATGCGAATGAATAAGCAATTTGTACTAAGTTCTTAAGATCACAACTTAAATGGATTTTAAGTCACCATGTCAAATGCAATTGAAAAAAATAATTGGATTGAGTCACAGGGTTTAGCAAATGCTTCAGTAGATATAATTACTAAGCTGATTCATGAGAGAAAAATATCTTGTGAAGAACTCGTCGATCACTACTTCGCAACTATTGAAAAACAGCAATCTTTAAATGCTTTTATTAGCACAGATAAAGCTTCAGCAATTCAACAAGCTCAATATTGGGATAAATACCTACTCAGTGGAAAACCGTGTCCAGCTTTGATGGGCATTTTAATTGCAGTTAAAGATAATATTCATGTTGCTGGTTTCTCAAATAGTGCAGGCACACCAGCTTTAGCTGATTTTAAGCCGCAAACTTCTGCACCTCTTATTCAAAATCTTATTGACCACGGCGCAATCATTGTTGGTAAAACCAATATGCATGAATTGGCCTTTGGAGTCACAGGCTATAATACTGCCATGCACATTGAAGGTGTCGTGGGTACACGAAATGCCGTAAACCGATTGCACATTGCTGGCGGGTCTTCTTCCGGTAGCGCCGTGGCAGTTGCGGCTGGTATGGCTCCGATTGCTATTGGAACAGATACAGGTGCTTCAATTAGATTACCAAGTGCTTTAAATGGTTGTGTCGGATTTCGTCCAACGGTAGGAAGATACTCACAAGACAGTATTACCCCAATCTCGCATACGCGGGATACTGCTGGCCCTATAGCGCATACCGTATCTGATGTTATTTTAATTGATCAGCTTATTACTCAAGAGCCAAAGAAAGAACCATTACAGCCTCATCAAATTAGGCTCGGCATCAATCCATATTTTTGGAATCATTTAGATGAAGAAGTTCATGAACAGGCTCATATTGCGCTGGGGCTTTTAAAAGATGCAGGAGTCGAAATTATTCCTGTTGATATGCCGAATTTAGAACAACTCAATCACGCTATTTCATTTCCCGTTGTCATCTATGAAGGCAAATATGATCTTATTCAATATTTAAAGCATCATCATATAGACCTGACCATAGAAGCGGTTGTCGATGAGATTTCAAGCCCAGATGTAAAGGCTCTTTTTAAACAGAATATCCTTCCACAATTAATTCAAGATCAGAGTGGTCAACTTGTTTCTGTTTTACCCTTGTATCAAAAAGCAATGAGTGAGGCTCGTCCACAATTGCTTGAACTCTATCAAAAAACATTTAAAGCGCATCACTTAAATGCTTTATTACTCCCGACATCACCAATTGTTGCGCCACTAGCAAACCAACAAGCCAATTCTATTGAAAATTTCCAGACACTGATTCGAAATACAGATCCCGGAAGTAACATTGGATTGCCGGGACTGAGTTTACCTATTGGGAGGGGAGCGAAATCAAAACTGCCAATTGCATTGGAAATTGATGGATTACCTCATCAGGATAGTGAAATACTTGCAATTGGAATAACTTTAGAAGAAATTTTTAAGGTTTTAAATAAGTAATCAAAACCATTTAAACCACTATTTCCTAAATAAAAAAGAGTTACTTTTAACTCTTTTTTAAGGTTTATTTTGCTTTTTAATAATATGTTTAAATTTATTGATATGTTGCTTTTTATCTAAAAAATAGATGTCATTTTTCTCAATATAATGACTGATTTGTTAAAGATTTATTACTTGATGGTTTTATTTAATTCCGTCAGTTTTACTATTGTTATTTGGGTAAATTATAATATTTGTATTTTATATATTCTATTTTTATAAGCATAAAAGTAGTGTTGCTAACTTCTTTTTAAATTACAAAAAGCCTTAATTAACTCTACTTAATGACTACAAAAACAAAGCCTGTTTTTAATATGTATGCAATAAATTGCTGCGTCAATTGAGCTATTTTTTATAAGTGATATATATATTAATAATTTGATTTATATAAATATAATTTAATTCTTTGAAATAGGTTTATTTAGAATGGCCTGAAAAAATATAAAATCACATAATTTTTAAATATAGTTTGTATAACTTGCTGCTTATTGACAGAAATGGAAAAAATATATGTCAGAGAAGTCAATGTTATTTAATTCACTTAAGAATAATAATTTGCACCAAATTTACGCTGCTACGATTCATTTAATAAAACCAAGTGAAAAGTTACGTAAAAAAGACGCCAATATTTTTATTGATGTAAATAAAAAATCGAATATTACAAATAAGCGGAATAAATATGGATAACGTAGCTCAGCTAGAAACTGATACTAATTTCCAAAGTCGAAAGAAAATAACTTGGGGTGTGTTTAGTGTCCTTCTGTTATTTTTAGTTGCTGGTATTGTATATTATTTTTTTGTATACCGATTTTATCAATCTACTGATAATGCTTATGTTCAGGCAGATGTTACTTGGGTCATGCCAAAGATTTCAGGTGAGGTGATTGAGTTATTAATTAACGATAATCAGTTTGTAAAGAAAGGGGAAACTTTAGCGGTATTAGACCACCGCGATTACCAAGCGCGTTATGATCAGGCGAGTTCTGTAGTTAGCTTAAAAGAAGCGGCGCTTGGCGTACAACAACAAAATGAAAAGTCTGCGAAGTCTTCCATTACTGAAGCAAATAGTGGTGTAGTGGCAGCTCAAGCAGATTTAACCCGTTTAAGAAAAGATTTTGAACGTTATCAAGATTTATTAAAAGATGGCGTAATTACCCGACAAAACTTTGAAGGGGTTCAATCTCAGTATTTAACTGCTCAGGCACAACTCAGCAAGGCACAAGCAGCCGTCAATGCAGCAGAAGCTCAGTTGGGGAGCTTACAAGCCAGTCGAGCGCAGCTTTTAGCAGATATTCAAAGTGCCCATGCAAATTTAAACCTATATCAGGTCGATCTGGCATCATCAAAAGTCATAAGTCCTGTAGACGGCAAAATAGGTAGCCTTGCGATCCAGAAAGGCTCACGTGTTTCTCCGCAAACGCGCTTAATGGCGATCATTCCTGAAAACAGTTTGTATGTACAAGCCAACTTCAAAGAAACCCAAATTGAAAAAATGCATATTGGTCAAAAAGTTGAACTAAAACTTGATGCTTATCCAAGCCTGACCTATAGCGGAAAAATTGAGAGCTTTTCTCCAGCTTCTGGCGCGACTTTCTCACTCATGCCACCAGACAATGCGACAGGAAACTTTAACAAGGTTGTACAACGCATTCCTGTACGTATTGCTATAGATTCAAGCCCGCATATTGATTTGATAAAACCTGGAATGTCGGTGAGCGCTACCGTTGACCTAAGAACTTAATAATAAAATTTTAGGTAATAAGAAATGAATAAGCACGCTGACGCCGAGTGGTTGTTTCCCGCAAAGACGGCATGGGCAATTTTTGCTGCCATGATTTTTGGCAACTTCATGGCGATTCTTGATATTCAGATTGTGGCGAGTTCTTTAAACGAAGTTCAAGCTGGAATGAGTGCAAGTCGTTACGAAGTCACTTGGGTGCAAACGGTTTATTTAATTGCCGAGATTATCGCAATTCCAATGTCGAGTATTGTTTCGCGGGTGCTTTCAACACGGGTGTATTACACCATCTGTGCAATTGGTTTTACGGTCAGTTCTTTACTGTGTGCCTTAGCATGGAACTTAGAAAGTTTATTGGTTTTCCGTGGCATTCAAGGCTTTATGGGTGGCGGGATGATTCCGACTTCCATGACCGCGTTGTACTTACTTTTTCCTGAAGCAAAACGCTCATTGCCTTTGGTCATGTTTGGCATGATCAGCACTTTAGGACCGGCCATTGGTCCAACTATTGGAGGATGGTTAACCAATAACTTCTCATGGCACTGGATGTTCCTGATCAATATTATTCCGGGCATTATCATTGCCACGGTCATCTACTCAGGCCCAAATATCGACCGTGCTAACCATTCACTTATTAAAAGCATGGACTGGCTCAGCTTGATTGGTATGGCTATGTTTTTGGGTGGGCTTGAATATTTCCTCGATGAAGGTGCAAGGCATGACTGGCTTGCAGACACAGGCGTTCGGATTGCTTTCATGATCTGCATTGTGGGTGGCATGATTTTCTTCTCTAGAAGTTTTACCCAGCCAAAGCCTTTGCTCGATTTATCCGTCTTTAAAAATAAAAACTTTACCTTAAGTGCCATCACGACTTTTGTAATTGGTATGGCGCTCTATGGCTTGGGTTATATGATTCCCGTGTTTCTTGGGCAAGTCCGTGAAATGAACAGTAGCCAAATTGGTCACGTCATGATGGTGACAGGCATTGTCATGTTCTGCTTTGCGCCGTTCCTTGCGTGGCTTATTCCCAATTTTGATACCCGAAAAACCGTATTTGTTGGAATGATTTTGGCGGGCTTTGGTGTTTGGCTCAATTCACATTTGAGCATTCATAGTGATTACGACTTTATGTTTTGGCCGCAAATTTACCGTGGTATTGGTCTCATGATCTGCCTGATTGTGGTTTCGCATTTAGCCATGAGCACTTTGCCACTCAGCAAAGTAGCCGATGCCAGCGGTATTTATAACCTGATGCGCAATATTGGAGGCGCGGTTGGACTGGCACTGATTAACTCATCATTAGATTGGCTGACTGCGCTACATGTCACCCAGATTAATCAGTCGATGACACCGCAAAACTGGATTTTCACAGAAAGACTCGACCAGCTCACGGCGCAATATCAGGAAGTTGGCTCAAATGCTCAGCAAATCGCACTTAGTGTGATTTATCGCGACATTCATTTTCAGGCACTGACATCGAGTTTTAATGATTTATTACGCATGCTCGCAATCATCATGTTTGTGACCGCCTTTTTAACCCTATTTATGGATCGGGGGAAGAAAATGAATATGTAGAGCTATTTAGAAATAAAAGGCAGCTTTCAAAGAATGAAAAACAATAGGGCATATCAAAACGTATCCCTTCATAGAAAAAGAACATTGAGATGAGTTTTCTAAAATCGGTTGATGAGATCGGGGAACTCGCAAATTAGAGGTGGAAGGTTAAAGGATTATGATTAATACAACGTATAAACTAATTTCAAAATTGAACCTGAAAAACACGACTTATGGTCAATATTTTGAAAAGGAGCAAATCGATACTGAGCGATTAAAAGTGATGTATTCCATTTACGAACAGTATTATGAAAATACGAGATTTTCTATTTTCGTAGATGATTTCCAAAATAAAAGTGGTGCGATCTTAATTTTTGATTCACAAACAAATGAGATTGTGGGCTTCTCTACCGTTGTGGTGCAGCATTTCTACCTAAATGGTAAGGACTACACCGTATTATTTAGCGGTGATACGGTCATTTTGAAGAAGTTTTGGGGTACGCGTAGTCTGCAAAGTACCATGCTCAAACTTATGATCAAGTTAAGAGTGAAATATCCATTTAACGAACTCTATTGGCTCCTGATTTCTAAAGGCTATAAGACCTACCTTTTACTCGCCAATAACTACTATGTGTATTACCCAAACATTAAAGATGAAAACCAGCATCTCTCGGAAGTCGTCGAGCACTACTGTGAAAAATTCTTTGGCGAATATTATGACAAAGATGCGGGCCTGTTAAATTTCGGAGATGACTATCAACCTTTAAAAGGTGAGGTCGCACCAATTACTGCCGAAATGAGAGAAAAGAACCCAAATATTCATTTTTTTGAGCAGTTGAATCCGACATGGAAAGCAGGCACAGAACTGCCATGTATTGGTCGATTAGGCTGGAAAGATATTGCCCGTTTCCCAGTGAAACTCATCACTAAGCCTACAAGTAAAGGGAAATTTGAGGCCTGTGTAACCTCTAAAACAAAACGTAGAGAGGCCATCCAATGAAATCTAATGAATGGCTGACGCTTGGCTCACATCTAATTTTAAAAAAATGGTGTGATGCATCTGACCGTAATTTTCAAAAACAGTTTAATGCTTTAGAAGCGACACAACGTCAAATCTTGCATTCGATTTTACAGACCTCGACGTTTGCTAAAGATAAAAAAGTTCAAAACTATGAGCAGTTTGTAAAATCATTTCCTGCGACACGTTATGGCGCATGGCGAGAAGACATTCAACGCTACCGTGAACAAAAGTTGTCACTGTCTAGCAGCAAATTGGTTCGTTTTCAGCCGACCAGTGGTTCGAGTGAACAAATCAAGTTTATTCCATATACCAAGCTGTTTTTAGATGAGCTAGATCATGCGATTGCGCCGTGGATGGCAAGTTTATACCGTAAATGCCCAGAGCTGAGTACGGGCACACATTATTGGTCGGTGTCATGGTTGCCTGAAAGCCAGCGTGAAGTTTTAAAAGATAAAAACTTAAATGATGATAGTGCGCTACTCGGTGTCGGTAAGCGCATTTTGTCTAAGTTTACCCAGGCGGTTCCAAGCAATGTTGCCTTTGCAGCCAATGCTGACGATGCACTCTTTGCCACCATTTGCTATTTGGTCGCAAACCGTAACTTAGCCATGATTTCGGTGTGGAGTCCGACGTTTGCGCTGCAATTGCTCGAACGTTTAGAGTTGCTACAACAAGATGTGACTGAGGTTTTACAAAGTGGTTTATGGGGCAACCGTCAGGCTTCCTTAAAAGAAGTCACTGCACCGCATAGTCCTGACAGTGCTCAAGCCTTAATTGACAGTTCAAACGGTACACAGATTGACTTTAAAAAGCTCTGGCCAAAGTTAAGTTTAGTGTCGAGTTGGGATACCGCAGGTTCAAAAGCTTGGGCCGAAAAATTACAAGAGAAGTTACCCAGTGTTCAGTTTGAAGGAAAAGGCCTATGGGCGACTGAAGGTGTCGTCACGATTCCCTATAACGACCAATACCCACTGGCGTATCAAAGTCACTTCTATGAATTTGAATATTTAGAAGGTGAAAAACAGGGGCAAATCATTCCGTCGTGGCAGCTTAAACAAGGCGATGTGGTCAGCCCACTGATTACTTCTGGTAATGGTTTGCTGCGTTACTGTATGGATGATTGCTTACGGGTGACTGGCTTTATTGAACAAATCCCGTGTTTTGAGTTCCAAGGTCGCCGTTTTGGAGTAGATCTGGTCGGTGAGAAACTCGCGCCTGAAACTGCTCAGCAATTATTGTCGCAATTAAATGAAACAGAATCGAAGGCGATTTCTTTACTCGCGATTGATACGGAGCAACACGTTAAACCATTTTATTGCGTGCTTTTTGAAGGTGAAATTCATCACAGCATTAACAATGAATATATCGACAGTATTTTGCGTCAAAACTTTCATTATGAACTTGCTCGAAACCTAGGGCAGCTCGACCAGCCTCAAATTCGACAAGCAAATAATGGGTGGAATGCCTACAAAAAACTGGTCATGTTTGACGGCATTATCGAAGGCAATATCAAACCTGAGCCACTAAAAAAAGTCACCCTCAATAGTTTGGAACAACTATGAAAGGGATGAAGCAATTTAATACTCGGCTTTTAACCCTTCGACACGCCTTGTATTTAGGCGTGTTGGTTGTGTCGAATGTACAAGCCATGACGTTAGACGAGGCTTTGTCAGCCAGTTTAAGACATGAAAGTCAGCTTGAAGTCAGCCGTTTAAGCGTGAACCAATCCACTGCAATGCTTGAGCAGGCCAAACAGCGTGATGGGCTCAAAGTCAATTTAGTCGGCCAACTGGACTATGAAAGAATAGATACACCTTCACACGTCCTGTTTCCAACCGAAGGAAACCGTAAAGGCCGAAGTTTGCAATTACAGGCTGATTATCCGATTTATACGTCTGGCAGACATCGTTTAGGAATTGATGTTGCCGAAAGTCAGCTTTCTGCACAAAACCAAGGTTTGTCAGATCAACGATCGGAAACCATTTTAAATACTGTGATGGTCTATACCGATGTACTAAAAAAGAAAGCGATTTTAGAACTCAGACAAAAGACTATGGCAAATCTGCAACGGTCTTTATATGAATCAAAGCGCCGTTTTGATGTGGGCATGATTACCCGCGCAGATTTAGCCCAAGTTTTGGCGCAAGTCGCACAAGGCCAAGCCGATATTACACAGGCCCAATCTAATTTAACCGTAAGCGAAGCACAGTTTTACCAAGTAACGGGTATAACACCTGACAAACTTGTTGCGATTAAACAACTACCCGCTATTCCCGCTAACTTAGATGAAATTTTGGCGCAAACTAAGAATCATCCCGCTTTAATGCGCAGCAAATACGAAAAGCAGGCTGCCGAGAAACAATATGCTTTAACTAAACGGGAACTCTGGCCAACGGTCATGCTGACTAGCCGTGCCGGAAAGCAAGATGAGGCAAGCTATATTGGTTCCGAAAGTAATAACTATATGGTTGGAGTGCAGCTCAATGTACCGCTCTATGACAATGGCTTAAATCGCGCCAACGTTAAAAAAGCACAGGCCGATATAGATTTGGCTAACCAAAAAACGCGAAGTCTTGAACTGGATTTGAATAAGCGTACACGCACGACCTATGCACAACTTCAAACCATTCGACAAAATAAAGAAGCACTGGCAAATGCCATAGAGGCTGCGTCTATTGCCTTTGTCTACACGCGTAAAGAGTTTGATGTCGGCACCAAAACCACGTTTGATTTGCTCAATACCGAGCAAAAGTTACTCGATGCAGAAACTCAGAAAACCGTGAATGACCAAGACGAAGTGGTGTTTGTCTATCAGCTACTCGACCAAATGGGGCGTTTAAATAACTTAGTTCCTGTACAGACCGCACAACAGGTGAATAATGAATAAAACAAATCCACCACTTGCTGATAATACGCTGATTACCCGAGAAGCAAATTTGGCAGATGATCAGGCATTAAGAGATTTAGTCGCCGTACCGATGACGACCAAAGGCATACAAATTAGCTTTCAGCGTGAACCGAGTTATTTTCAAGCGTCCGACATTGTGTATCGACATAAATTACATGTGGTGATTGAAGACACCGAGAGTCAAAAGAAGCTCGCTTGTTATAGCAACGGTTACCGCCCATGTTATGTCGATCGGAACATTCAAAACTTACGGTACGCGGGTGACTTACGGGTAGATCACAACTATCGTGGCAAATCACTGGTTAAGGTTTTAGCAAAACATGTAAAACAGACCATGCATGAACCGAACTATAGCCAAATGATTATTTTTGATGATAACCACGCCGCGCGTGCTGCCATTCAAACGGGCAAAACGGGAATGCCTGCTTATTATGACGAAGGACTTATCGAGACATTAAGCCTGACTGACACTGGCGCAAAAAGAAAAATCAACGCTTTTTTAAAACAGGCAGCTAAGCAAAGTAATCTTCAAGAGATCCGTACATGTGTTGCTGAAACTGCACATGTGGAAGCCATGAACCAGTTTATTGCCGACATGGCCGAGTTTTATAACTTTATTCCAGCGTATAACTTTGAAGAACTGGCGCAAGGACATCAGTATTTTTCAGGAATAAAACTCTCAGACTTTTCACTTTATTTTAAGGGTGAAAAACTGGTGGGCATGTTTGGTTTATGGGATCAGCACAGTATTAAACAAACTAAAATCTTGCATTACAGTTCAGCCATTGGTGTGCTTAGACCTATTTACAACTTGTTGACTCCAATCACTAAGGGCATGCGTTTGCCTAAACTCGGTGACTCTATTCATTACCATGTGCTACATACGCTTATGTGCCATCCAGAAGATTTAGCTTTGCATCATAAAATGCTTGAAGATGCCTATAACAAGTCAAAACAGCAGGGCGTTGGAGTAGTGAGCTTTACGCTTTCCCATAAAGACCCGCGCTATCAGTTAAACCAGTTTTATAAAGGCGAACGTTTAACAGGAATGCATGGTTTTATTAGTTATGAAGGCGACCCAAGACCACATTTCGATAAAAACCTGATTCCATATTTAGAAGTTGGGCGTATTTAATTTAAAGCTTGAATTGATATTTTGAATGAAGCCCACGAAAGTGGGTTTTGTCATGTTTAAGAAGAGCAAATGCTGCTTGGAAGCTACTAAAATGATATCGCCGTATTTTGCGTCAAGGTTACGTTTTACTCTCTGCATTGAGTATTGTGAATGAAACAACTTTTAAACAACTAGAAGTCAAAAATTAACGCGCTTTAATCTGGATTTGATTCGCAATTCTACAACTTGATTTGTCATCTTTTGCCTTGATTGGATTATTGGGAATTATTACGATTAGGCAGACCTTTCTGTATAGGTGTGATGCTGGTTTAAAATTGGTAAATGCCAATAATTTTATTCCCGCTTATACAAAGTTCTAATAATCAATATTTATAATATGGTTATTCAATTGCCTGAAATTAAAAGATTTATATACATTACTTAATAATCAAGGAAAATTTTATGAAGCTTGTGATAAGCCTTCTCCTAAGTGTGTTATCCCTTACCTATAGTACAATTTCTATGGCAGAGAGTACGGTTTCTTCTGCTGATAAAGACAAAGCTTTGGTAGAAACTTGCGTGGAAGATGTAAGTTACGGTTACCGTTATGTTCCGAAAGAACAGCAACGCCCTCATTATTTCGAACAAGAAAAGAAAACTCATAATCTAGAGGGTTACCAAGTTTTTGATTTTATGCGTACTATAAGATCTCCTATCGCTACTACTGATGCAGAGATTAAGAAACGCGATATTGATGAAACTAAGGAAATCCTTGGTTGTTTTCAAAATGAACTATACGATAGTAGATTAACTCCTATAGCTGGAAAAGTAAGCGAAGATCAATTTTTAATTAAGGAAAAGGAAGTTGAAAAATTAGCTGACTCTTATACTGTTTCTGAAAATAATATCCTTAATAAAACGAACAAAATACAATTCAACTTCTCTACAAATTTTATTAAAGAAAAAAGTCGTGAAGAAATTTGTGCGGATTTGAAAGGCAAGTTCGAGACTAATGGCACTGATAGATATGCATTCTGTATGGGAACACAAACACATCAAGGGCCGACCTGTCAGAATAGTGCTGGCCACCCTTGTGGGACCAAATATGAGCAAAGTCGAGCGGGTTCTACAGTAGTGGAACAAAAACATTATCTTCCAAAATAATTTTTTAAAATGCAAAAGGCTGAATCAGTCTTTTGCATTAGGTCTAAAGGCAAAAGATATTCATACACATTTTTATAAAAACCTGATTCCATACTTAGAAGTTGGGCGTATTTAATTTAAAGCTTGAAATGATACTTTTAATGAAGCCCACGAAAGTGGGTTTTGTCATTTTGAATATGAACGCTGAAGTTGAAGATCAGTTTATAAAAGAAAATATAGCAATAATTTATAATATAATTATTTAATTTTTAATGGAAAATTATTTTAATTTTTATTAATGCTTAGTCACTAAATGTACATATAGCGCAACTACTATACAAATCGAAATTTAAGAACATGGTAGTTAAGTGATGAAAAAAAGTTTATTAGGCGGTCTGATTCTATCTTTGTGTACAACTCCAGCTTTTGCATTAAATATTTTATTGGTTAACGATGACGGTCTAACCAGCAATGTCAAAGCGCTTTATGATGAATTAAAAGCAAATGGTCATAACGTGCTTGTGTCTGTGCCGTGTTCACCACAAAGTGGTCGCGGTGGTGCAATCGTGATGTACAGTTCAACGACGATTACCGCAGATAACGATAAGCAAATTGCCACTGAAAATGGTTGTCACAATGGTGCTGCACCAATCGGCGCACCTGCTGCGGGAACTTTTACTAAAGCGGGTTATACCAATGGTGACTGGAATTACACGCATGGCACACCAGTCATGGCAACAATCTATGGACTCGATGTGGTTGCGCCAAAACGTTGGGGTAAAGCGCCAGACTTAGTTTTATCTGGCCCGAATGAAGGACAAAATGTCGGAAAAGTCGTTGTGCACTCTGGTACTATTGGTAACGTACAGTTTTCAGCAGGACGTGGGATTCCATCTATTGCCTTAAGCGCAGATACAAACACAGTAGATGATAAAACGTTAAACAACCCTAACTCTGCGATTGTGGCAAAACAAACTGTAGTGTTATTAAAAGAATTACAAGCTAAGGCAGGTAAGGGCCAATTGTTGCCAAAAGGCATCACGCTAAATGTTAATTTTCCTAAAAATTTAACAACTAGCACACCTTTTGCTTTTTCAAAAATTGGGACGTATGACTTATATAAATTGAAGTTCCAAGTGACTAAAGATAACAAAGGCAATAACCAGTTTGGCCTAGGAATCGACGCGACAACTTCTGCTCCAACAGCCGCTCAAATGTCGGATGAAAGCGCTGTAATGCTCAGTAAAATTGCGGTTACCCCAATGCAAGTTGCTTACGATCAGCGACCAGCAGCTCAAGAATGGCTCAAAATTCGTTTAAAAAGCCTATTTAATAAGTAAGGGGAAAGACCATGAAACGTTGTTTGTTGGTTTTAATTCTTGGGCTTGGCTTGGCGGCTTGTAATGAAAATGATCATGATGACCAAGTCTCGACTGAAAAACCTGCACTAGCTCCGAGCTTAGATGTCGGTACTTATATTATTAGTACGGAAACTGATGAAGAGTTACCTATGGCGGGTAAATATTACTCTGGTGCAGATGGTTCTAAATTATTGGTTTTAGATGATGACGAAAATCGTGCCAAAATTGTGATGAGCTATGACGCAAAAAACAAAGCTTGGCAGAGCAATCAGTCTAATCAAGCGATGACAGTTGAATTAGCACATTATGAAAAAATTGATGATCAAAAGCTTTTGGTTAATCAATTGGTCGGCACATATGATTTGTCGTTTCCAGATGGAACAACGGTAAATGCGGAAGTCAATGCACAAGGCAAAATTGTCTCTAAAGACCCAAATTGTGTGTTTACGGGTGTTATTACTGAAAGTGCATTAGCAAATACCGCAAACTATCAACTTACCGATAACAAGTGTGATGCGCTAAAAAACAACTCGAAAGGTTTTGTTGTGGTAGATGAAGACTTAGAACCTATGAGTTTTAGACTTGTATCTGACACGGTTGCATCTAAAGACATTTGGGCATTTGCACAATCTTAAAAAATAAAAGGCAACGGATTCATTTCGTTGTCTTTTTATTTCAACCTATCTTGCGCCGTTGAAACAATTAACATTGTTTGAAGGTAATAATCTACACGTGAGTGATTATTGTCCTTATGCGAGTTATGTGCATTAAAGGCTGCATCATGAAGTTTCACAACTCGAGCGATCGGATTCAAACTACAACGAATTAAATATTCTTCGCGTGTTTCAGTTTCCCGTTTAGTTAATGCATCAACGGCATCACGGACTTCTTTTCCAAACAAACTTTCGATTTTGTCTAGCGTAAGAGGTGTGTCTTCAACGCTATCGTGTAGAAGGGCTGTAATAATATAGACTTGTGAAAATCGATGCTCAATTAATGAATTGACCACACCTTTAATATGGTAATCAAAGTAATCATGAGGACCATACTTTTGACCTTGATGCGATTCTTTTGACAATTTCTCTGCTAATTCAATTTTATTTTGAGTCATTTTTTGCTCTTATCACTTTAAGTATATGACGCGGTCTAATTTGTGAGATGGATCGCTTAAATATAAGTTTATACTGAATAGCTATCCATAAAAATACTTCTTAATAAGACTAGTAACTCATTTTTATTTATTCATTCTTAGTTGAGAGGAGCCAATTTAAAACTTAAGTTTCTAAAATTTTAAACTTTAACTTAATGATATAAAAGTAGATTGTAAATAATACTTAAGAATTTTCTTAATTATGTAATTAAATGAAAAATAATAACTATTTAAATAAATTCTAGCCAATTTCACATTGACACCTCAAATATTGGAGATTACCATTTGCGGGCTGGCCTACATTGCCAGTCGGTTGTCGCAGACCGTTTTAAGACCACATCAGGATTATTTCTTCTGAGGAATAGTTTTGTGTGAGCATCTCCTCGTTCCCTCCCGTTGCGGTAGGACGGGAGAGGGACACCCTCGGGTGTGCTGGAGTCTTAACCAGTCTGCGAACCCTCTTCCGTTCTGCCACCATAAATCTTATGTCTTGGCAGAACTCCATATATAAGGAGTTGGCTTTGCACATCCATTATTTCTTGGCAACCTTTGCCAAAAGCTATAACAATACAGCTTAAAACATTTAACGCAGCTTGATCGCCGTAAGGCTTTTCAGGCTTTAGCTCGTTATTACTTAAAACTTAGACAATTAAAACTTGAGATGTGCTGAGCACAGTCTTTACGGCTTTGCTATGCCTTTTTTTCTCCCCAAAGGCAGCAGTTTTTATATCTCATTTATATACAACAATAATTTTTATAACGGTAAAAATATGCAGCATTTAGTTCTCCCAACACGTGCATTACAAGTCGTAAATAAATCAATTGAGCTATTTCATCACAACGGATTTCATCTGGTCGGCATCGACAGAATTGTTAAAGATTCTGAAATTCCAAAAGCGACTTTTTATAACTACTTTCACTCAAAAGAACGCTTTATTGAAATTTGTCTGATAGTGCAAAAAGAACGCTTAAAAGAAAAAGTAGTTTCAATGGTCGAATACGACACAAACGCAATCGATAAACTCAAAAAGCTCTATCTTTTACATGCAGACTTAGGCGGGCTGTATTACTTATTATTTAAAGCGATTTTTGAAATAAAACTGACCCATCCAAAAGCCTACCAAACCGCCGTGCGATATAGAACATGGCTCATCAACGAAATTTATAGCCAGCTTAGAGCACTTAACCCCGATGTTTCCTTTACCGATGCAAAACTATTTTTATATATGATCGAAGGCGCCGTTATTCAGCGTTTAAGTTTTGGTGAGATTGATGAGAGAGTAGCTGAGGTGTTTTTTAGGGGGATGGGGTGAGGTAAAAATAATTCATTGATTAGATGATGGATACACATTTGACTTCTTATTTTTCATATTGAACAATACAGACAGTTCTGTATAATATTGTTTCACATAATATATTATTAATAATACTTAAATAGGTAAAATATGGAAAACTTAGCATACTCAAACACAATAAATTCAGAAGAACTTTTAGATGTTGACTATCAAGATTCTGTTTTAGCTTTAAAAAGTTCGTTTGAAAAGAATGGCTTTTTACAATATAAGGCGGCAGAGGTTGATTCTGATTCAAGAAGAGTAATATTTGAAGAGTTTCAAATGTTAGAAAAAGATCAATTTGCTCCCTCAGATACTCAACGTTTTCGTCGGTACGGAAACGCTTTAATATTGCCATGGGAAAAAGAGATAAAGCCAATTTGGTTACCGCCAGTAGCAAATGATAATGGTGAATATTTATCAGGATATGACCAAGGAAATAACAATCCCGAACATAGCTCTATCAGATACTTTAATGCTTTAAGTGAAGATGTAAAAAAGACTAAGTATTTAAATAAATTAGTTATTGAAGATTATAAGTTAACATTTGGACTAAATGATCATTATCTTCCTATTTATATTGGGGTACATTTTGTTAAATTAACTTCCAATTCAAGTGATATTTTAGGGATTAGTTCACCAGATTGTTTTCATCAGGATGGAGAACCTTTTACTTTTGCTCACTTAATTTATCGTAGTGGTAATATTATTGGAGGAGAAAATTATATAGCTCATCCAAGTGAGAGAAATAAAAGTCTAAAAGAGGTTAATGTTGAGAATATTTATAGTCATTTTACGTTAAAAAATATTTCCGATAGTTTCGCTGTTCATGATTCCTCTGTATGCCATTATGTATCACCAATTAAAAAAGTTGAGTCATATCAAAATGATTTAATGGGTGAAAGATGGATGATTTTAATTGATTATTCCCTAACGAAACAAAACATATGATAAATAACCTTATATTTTCATTACTCCCTATCTTATTAGCTCTGGTCTCAGGATGGGGAGTTGGACAAGCAGCAAATAGTAATACTAGAGATAAATTAGTTAGTTATATATCTATTCTAGTTTGGTTGCTTTTAATATCTATAGGATTTCAATTTGGTAGTATTCTTTTTGATAAGCAATTAGGTACAAAGGTAATTTTAGAATCTTTTGTTTATTCAACAATAATCACTTTAGTTACTTTTATCTTCTTATTTAAAAGGGTTAAAAATGTAAATGAACATAAAAAATCTTTATCTGAGATTTTTAAACCTATCAAAGAATGCTTAATTGCCATTTCTATGGTTATTATTGGTATGATCTTATATCTTTTACTGCCTAGTGGTTGGAGTAGTGAGGTTATAAGTAGTATTTTACTTTATATTTTAATTTTTTTAGTTGGAATTGATTTATCAACGATTAGAATTCAATCTCTAACTATCAATCACTTTAAGGTACCGTTAGTTACAATCCTTTCATTATTTGTTGCGGCTTATGTAGCAAAATTTATTTTAGGTAAATCTTTTTTTGAACTGGTAGTTTTAGGAAGTGGCTTTGGATGGTTCTCTCTATCGGGACCGTTAATAGGAAAGCTATTAGGACCAGAGCAGGGCACATTTGCTCTACTTACTGATTTAATCAGAGAGTTTTATGCCATAGGGCTATTATATCTTCTTGGAAGAAATTATCCGAATCCTGTGATTGGAGTTTGTGGTGCTACCGCTATGGACTCAACACTTCCATTTGTAAAAAATAATTGTTCACAATTAGATGTTCAGATTGCTATTTTTAGCGGTTTTATTTTAACAGTATTGGCACCTTTTTTTATTGTTTTCTTTTCAGTATTTGTCTAAAAGAATATGATAAAAATTAGTTGGATATTGACTAAAACTTAATTAGTTTTGAATAAATTTTAGCCAGTGGTTGGACAATAGGTATTGTCTCTGCTGGCTAAATTTTAAATCAATCTCACTTAATTTTATATTCAAAGTATTTTTCAAAAATGAATCAATAATGCTTTAAAAATATGCGCACATATTTTGAGTGTTTATTCATCGTTTAATGCACATTCAAAATTACTAGGGTTTTCTTTACATCTTACCTTTTTCAAAAAATTCATCATTTTAGGATCATAAATACCTGCCTTGGTTAGCTGTATGCGTGCCTCGCGCATCATTTTCATATAATTTAATTGTTCATTTTTAGGAATATCCATCCAATATTTTGAAGGAATATCACTTTCATATTTAGCAAT
>Ga0308166_1001519_pt1 | contig 24314 bp, 23 predicted proteins | sample PhyCR2_2_FD_202137 | JGI IMG/M metagenome (GOLD analysis project Ga0308166, IMG submission 202137) | Phyllosphere microbial communities from UC Gill Tract Community Farm, Albany, California, United States - DLSLCC.R2 | ecosystem: Host-associated > Plants > Phyllosphere > Unclassified | place... | reverse complement strand
GTCCGCACCGCCATCGTCTTTCAGCCACAGATAAACTGGAATTGCCATTGTGTATCTCCACTTATTGCTTATTAGCGTCGCCCTGTTGGGGTGACAAAGGGGGGGTGTCCGGCATCCGGCAGGCATTGGCCTGCGGCACCAGACTGATATCGACACGCCGGTTCAGCGCCCGGCCTTCCGGGGTGTCATTGGTTGCGACCGGGCGGCTTTCGCCATAGCCCTGTACCGCAAAACAGCTCTCCGGCACGCTGCCCGTGTCACGCATCCAGTTGCGGACCGATTCGGCGCGTTTCAGAGAGAGGATCTGGTTAGGTTTTTCATCACCGATACTGTCGGTATGGCCTGCGACCACGATCAGCCAGCCGGGCCTGGCCTTAATACCGACCAGCGCATTGACCAGCACCTTTGTCGAGCCGGGTTTCAGCTGCCACTGGCCGGTAGCAAACAGCGACATGCTGTCGAGACGTACCGTCTGCGGCCCCTGGATCACCTGCTTGATCGCCGATGGCGGTGGCGGAGGAGCGTATGTCTGAATGGCGGCCAGTACCGCAGGGCGCAGCCGCTCCCCTCGATACAGCCCTAGCCCATAGCGCATCGGTTCGCCGTTACGAGACCAGCTATTGAGTAACGCCACATCGTTACGCAGCCGAGCCACCGCCCTGGCTTTCGGCACGATGTCCGTCATGCCAATTCGGTAATAGTTCGAGATATCAAAGGCAAGTCGGTGCAGCAGCTGACGGTTGTTCCATGCACTGCTGCACAGAGCGACCAGCACGGCCAGAGTGAAGAGAGAGAACGCTCGGCGCTGCGTCCGGTTACGCGGCGTGATACCGCCACCCTGAGGCAACAGCGGCAGAATAAAATCCGGGAGAGGCGCATCGCCTGGCGATACCGTGCCCGGTTGCCAGCCCGGAAGCTGATTGAGCGAGGTACGACGCGCCAGCCAGCAAGACCAGAGAGAGTCTGCCAGCGCAGGCACAGCGGACGACGGAGCCTGGTGGTAGAGCACCATTGCAGGCACCGCAGGCGGCATGTCCGGCGAGTTCGCCGTCAGCGCCGGTAACACCGCCTCAGCCATATAGCGGGCTTGCGCGTTCACTCTCACCTGCGCCCGCAGGCGGGAGGTGTTATCGCCCTGCGAAAGCCAGTGGGTAATGCTGCTCGGGGCGCGATCCGCCAGCCAGACCTGAAGCGCGCCCCCCGCCTGAACTGACTGCCACAGCGTTTCCGCGACGGATGCCCCCGCAACGGCGCTGGTCAGCAGCAGCGGCACCGTGCGCCGGGTATCTCGGCGCACCTGCGCAAGCTGCCAGCGCAGCTCATGCAGGCGGGTAATGAGCATCGCTTCATCGTTATGCTGCTGGGGACGGACAACGATCATCACCGCCAGTTGCCCCACTAGCTCCGGGCGCTGCCAGAGCAGATGGCGCACCGTCTGCCGCAGTTGTGCTGTGGACACCTTCACCCAGCAGCCCTGCGCGGTACGGTATAGTGTGCCCTCGCCCGGCCAGTCCAGCGTGTCGCCGCAAACCAGCACCACCGGCAGGCGGTATGGCGCTTCCGGCAGCTCCCTCAGTTCACCCTCACCTTCTGCCAAACCATCCGGACGGTGACCAGCAGAGACCAGACCAGCAATAACGACAGTCATTGTCAGCAGAAGGGTAAAACCGCGCTCACCAGCCGTCAGGGGCAGGAACAGCAGGCACAGCAGCGCCGCGAGCAAACCGCCCCACAGCCAGACCAGGCGCTGCTGGCGCACGCTCATTTTCCCGCCCCCGGCAGCAGAGATGTCACCAGCCCGTCAAGCCAGTGATTAAGCCCCAGCCACAGCGCCGCCACCATAATGGCGGACAGACCGATACACATCGGCCAATGGCGTAACCGTTCACGCACGCCGCGACCGCCGGAAACCGTGGCCAGAAGCGGTACGTTTGACGCAAAACTCAACGGCGGCACGCGCTCGGCCAGCGCCCGAACAATCTGCTCACGAGCGGAGTCGTTCAGCGTGGCATAGCTGCCCTTAAACCCCAGCGCCAGCACCCGATGAAAGCAGGTTAGCACCGCGCTATCCGGCGCGGGCTCACGCAAAACCTGCCGTATCCGCGCGTACAGCGCATCCCCGGCGTCCATGGTGCCGAAATATTTTGCCTGTAGCGGACGGTCGTACCAGACAATACAGGCATCATCCTCACCTTCTCGTCCCTTGGCGGTTTCATCCAGCAGCGCGCACCAGGCATAGAGAATGTGCTGGCGATCGGCCTCGCTCATTCCGGCCTGCTCTAGCTGCGCCATCACCTGCGTAATATCCTCCACGCAGCGCTGCCAGAGCATCTCCCCTTCGCCTTCCGCCAGCACAGCCCCGTAACGCAGCTCGGTGACGATCAGCCAGGTGTTCTCCAGCAGGGCGTCAATATCAATATCCTTTTTCATGAACGCAGCACCGCCCACAGTTCAAGCTCCGGCTCGCCCAGCAGGCCTGAGACGTAAAACACGCAGCTTCCTTCCGCCAGCATGGCCTGCGCTGCCGGATGGGCCATATCAAGGCTGAAATACTGATTTTCCAGACGCAGCGGGATCGCCGCCGGAACATGGCTCATTGCACGCAGCGGGACACTGGGCCGCGAGCCATTGACCACTCTGTCGACTTCATCGGGGCTGCCCACCTTGCACTGCTGCGGAAACAGCTCCAGCAGCTGCGCCACCGGTAATGCGGAACGCACTGAGAGATAAAAATCGGCATCCTCGCGCAGCCTCGGATCGTGCAAGCGGGCATGCCAGCGTTTGCGCCGCGCATCCTTGACCATCTCAATTGCCACGACCCTGGAGGGCAGGCTGGCCTCCAGCAGCACCCCCAGCAGGTCAAACAGCGGCGGGAATACCGCCGTTAACTGCGCGTGACGGTAAACCGGAATATCAGCCGTGGTGTGCGCAAGCGAAAAGGTCAGCAGGCTACCGGCCAGTCCCGCCAACGCCTCGTAGAGACGTTCGGGATGCACCTGCGGATGCTGCATAAAATGATTCAGCACCGGCTCCGCATGGTTCAGGGCATTCAGCAGCCAGAACAGCGACACGTCCGCTACCGCAAAGTCCGCCATCCGTTCGTTGCTCTCACGGCGCATCGCCATTAGCCGTTGCAGGCGAATGCGCAGCTGATTCAGTAACTGCGCCAGTCGATCCGTTAGCCAGCGGCTGGCCTCGACGCTCAATAGCGGTGGGACAAAGGCGCTGTCCTGCATCCAGCTACCCTGATTGTCACGAAACAGGCGGGCAACGGGCAGCGTCTGGTAGTCACCGTTATCCTCGTCCGCCGCACGCAGCGTCAGTTCCGGCAGCATCACCGCTATCTGCCGGCTGTCGTCACCATAACGGTTTCGCACCTCCCGCCAGCCAAGTCGCCAGCGTACAGGGCGCTCCTGTTTATCTTCCGGACGCAGGCAGTTGCCGCCATTTGCATGCTCATGCGGCAACGCCAGCACCACCGTCAGCTCGCTGCGTTCGGGAAGCACCAGCACTGGCGGCAGGGGATCCGCATTATCGGTATCGATAAGAGTACCGTCGGCAAAACGCACATACAGATGACTGGCTTTCAACCGCCCCTGCGCCAGCAGGAAGGTGTCAAACTCCACATGCTCTATTCCCCAGGGATTCAGCGCCCCCATCCGGGCGATACTCTCCGCGGACCAGGCGGTAAGCGCCGCCTGATGCTGAAAATGCTGCGGCGAGATCATCTGTCCCCTTGCCCATAGCGGTCGTTCTGTCTTCATCGCACCTCCTGTGCGTTACGCTTTCGCCTTCGGCATCTGAGAGACCAGCGACAGACTGACGTCCATGCCTTCCACCTGGAAATGCGGCACCGCGTAGAGCTTCACGCGAAAGAAACCCGGATTGTCCTCGATATCCTCCACCACCACTTTTGCATCGCGCAGCGGATGCGAGGCCTGCAGCGCATCGCCCGGATCGGTCATCTCGGTGACCAGACCGCGTACCCAGGTGTTGAGCTCCAGCTCAAGCAGGCGGCGATCCTTGGTGGTGCCGATGTTTTCCCGCTGGATAAGCTTGAGGTAGTGCGCAATACGCGAAAGCAGGAAGATGTATGGCAGGCGGGCGTTGATGCGGCTGTTGGCCGTGGCATCCGCCGTGTCATACAGCGCCGGTTTCTGGGTGGAGTTCGCCGAGAAGAAGCAGGCGTAGTCGCGGTTCTTGTAGTAGGAGAGCGGGATGAAACCGAGACTGGCGAACTCAAACTCGCGGGTCTCCGGGATCATCACCTCAGAGGGGATCTTCACCTGGTTACCGGTGCCGAGATCGTACAGATGGATAGGCAGGTCCTGCACGGCACCGCCGGCCTGTGGGCCACGGATCTGCACGCACCAGCCGTTATTGATGAAGCTCTTCACCATATTGGCGGCGAAGGCGAACGAGGCGTTGGTCCACAGGTATTTGTCGTGATCCGGGCCTTTGACCTGCTCAACGTAGTTGAAGCTGCGTACCGGGACGGTATCCGGGCCGTACGGCAGGCGCCCCAGCACGCGCGGCATCACCAGACCGAGGTAGCGGGAGTCATCGGTTTCGCGGAAGGATTTCCATTTGATGTACTCCGCGCGGTCGAAGTAGTTACCGATATCCTTGATGGCTGCCACCTGCTCCATATTCTCTTTTAAAAAGAATGTCGGCCCTGCGGAGCCAATAAACGGCATGTGGGCGGCGGCGGAGACCTTCGAGATGTTACGCATCAGCGCCACATCCTGCGCGGAGGCATCGAACTCGTATGCTGAGATAACCGCGGCAATCGGCTCTCCGCCAGGGGTGTCGTATTCCGCGATATAGGTCTGCTTATACAGCCCGCTCTGGATGATTTCCGGGGAGTCCTCGAAGTCCTGGCGCAGCTCCTCTTTTGATAAGTCGAGCAGTTCCAGCCTGACGTTCTGGCGAAAGTCAGTTTTATCCACCAGCGATTTCAGACCCCGCCATATACTCTCCGTGCGCTGAAAATCTTCATGATGCATGACCTCATCAAGCTGACGGCCAATCTGAAAATCCAGCTCCGCAATATGGTGGTCGAGGATGGTTTTATCCAGCTTCTCTACCCTCTGTCCGGAATTTTGCAGACACTGCATAAAGACTTTTACTGCGGCGGTGACGCGCGCATCCGCAGAGGTTTCCGCCATTACGCTATTATCATCAAACCCGTTTACATCGCCGAGCTCAGCTACCGGCGTTAAATTAATTTTTTCAAACAGGGACGCATATACCCCACCCTGCGGCAGCGTTTTTTCAACAGTGGCGCTGCCCGCCTCGTTTTTCGATTCTTTATTAACTGACATAAGCATTTACTCGTTATTATTCCGTTAAAAGACGTTTTGATAATTAAGCACGTGTCGGGGCGAGCGCATTCAGCTCGCTACGCAGTTCATCGGTAAGCGTCGGGTCTTTTAAAATAGTTTCGAGTTCTTTTCGGAAAGTGGCGTTATCAAGCAGATTGGATTTCAAATCGCGTAGCAGGTTACGCATAGAGAGCATGGCCCGCAGCTGGGGTATCTGGCGCGCCACGGCCTCGGGCTCAAAGTCCTTCATATGCTGAAAAGAGAGCTGCACGTTCTCTTCTGAGCCGTCGTCCACGAGGGTGTTGTTAACGGTGAGATTGATGCGGGGATTAAGTTCGGCCAGGACGCTGTTAAAATTATTTTTGTTGATGTTTATTTTATCACGCTCGGAAAGCGGGCCTTCAGCCCTGCCATTGCTGAAATCACCCACGCTCAGGAGCTTTAACGGCAGCTCCACTTTTTTCTGAGCGCCCCCCGTAACAAGATCCAACTTTATATTGACGCGGGCACGAGGTATCTCGTTCTGAAATGATTCAGACATATGCATTTATCTCCTGAATTAATTAACGCCCCTGACTGGTTAGAATACCGCCAGGTAAACAGACGCATTACTATTTACGCCTAATTTAGCGCAGCGTAAAGCAAAGAAAGCGCCCTTTTATAAAATTCGGAATTTAACTTGAGGGATAATTAAAATATTAAAAATTGAAACAAACGGAAATATTATGCGGTATTTATTTTACTGCTAATATAAATGCATCAGGGTATGTAAAAAAAAGCCAGGCAGTTATTTAACTGTCTGGCTTCATCTGTTCGAAAGGCTTTTATGCAGGCGGTAGCGCTTACTCTGCGTCAGGCTCTTCAGTTTTGTACTTCGCCGCCGTCTCTTTGATCAGCGTCTGCAGCTCGCCACGCTGGTACATCTCGATGATGATATCGCAGCCGCCAACCAGTTCGCCGTCAACCCACAGCTGTGGGAAGGTCGGCCAGTTAGCGTATTTTGGCAGCTCAGCGCGGATGTCCGGGTTCTGCAGGATATCAACATAGGCAAAACGCTCGCCGCATGCGGAGAGCGCCTGCACAGCCTGGGCGGAGAAGCCGCAGCTCGGCAGCTTAGGGGAGCCTTTCATATACAGAAGGATCGGGTTTTCAGCGATCTGCTGCTGAATTTTTTCTACGGTTGTGCTCATTGTCTTACTTCCTTAACGTCTTACGGCGTGGTGTGACATTCTAGCTTTTCACACCAGCAGGTAAAATAACATTTTGTTCACCAACCGTTAGTTTATCGCCTGAAGGGTAAAGTTGCCGTAAAAATTGTGCTGCTTAGCGCCAGGGTCATCACAACTGGTCATCTCGTGAGCGTTAAAGCGCGATAACTGATGTTTTTTTTTGCGCTTGCTAACGAAACAGAGTCGTGATGCAAAAAGTTTATTAACTTTTTGCCATTTTATGCTTTAGAATCGACGAGTTTTGTAAATCACACGCATGTCGTATTCGTTACTTGACTGACTCAGGGGATTGCTCAGTGGCGCGGATAAATAAAATCTCGATCACGCTCTGTGCTTTAGTGTTTGCCTCGCTGACGTTCTCGCCGCTAGCCGGCGCATCAGAACAGGCGCGGCCCTCTGCCGTGCAAAAAACGCATTTGGCAAAAGCATCAGAGCGAAAGAGTAAAAGCACTAACCAAAAGACTTCAAAGAAAAGCAGTGGCACTGCAAAAAACACAACGAAAAAAACCAGCACCAAGGCAAGCACCGCTAAAACCGCCTCCTCCAGCACCAAGCGCGCATCAAACAGCACGAAAGCCAGCAAAGTCGCCTCTCGCCGCACGAAAACCAGCCCAGACAAGATTGCCTCCGTCGCTTTAGCGGAAAAGTGCACCACGCGTAAAGGCCACAAGACTCGCTGCGTGAAGGTAAAAGGCGATAAGCCAGAGACGCTGGCGGATCTGCATAAGGCGCGGATGCAAAAAGCGCAGAAAACTGCCATGAATAAATTGATGGATCAGATCGGCAAGCCTTATCGCTGGGGCGGCTCCTCCCCGCGTACCGGCTTTGACTGCAGCGGTCTGGTCTATTATGCCTATAAAGATCTGGTCAAGTTCCGCATCCCACGCACGGCCAATGAGATGTATCACCTGCGGGATGCCTCCCCGGTCAACACCGGTGAGTTGCAGAGCGGCGATCTGGTCTTCTTCCGTACCCAGGGTCGCGGTACAGCCGATCACGTCGGCGTTTACGTCGGTAACGGTAAATTCATCCAGTCTCCGCGCAGCGGCCAGGATATTCAGATCACCTCCCTGAGCGAAGATTACTGGCAGCGCCACTACGTGGGCGCGCGCCGGGTGATGACCTCGAAAACCCTTCGTTAATCTTTAGCCCTGCCATTGGCTGGCAGGGCTTTTCATTACTCCACCGCGTATTCGCGTTCGACTTTGCCACGCCCGGAGATCAGCACCAGCAGCAGCGCCAGCACCGCAATCAGCGCCCCGGTCACCGGTACCACGCTATACCCCAGCCCGCCGGAGATCACCGCTCCACCCGCCGCCGCGCCCAACGCATTGCCCAGGTTGAAGGCACCGATATTCACTGAGGACGACAGGCCTGGCGCCTCATGGGCCACGCGCATCACGCGCATTTGCAGCGGTGGCACCACGGCAAAGGTCGCTGCACCCCAGATGACCATGCTCACCGCCGCGCCCAGCTCGTTACGCGCCAGCAGCGGAATTGCCAGCATGATAACGATCAGCAGCAGGAAAAAGCCCTTAAGGGTACCGTTGACCGAGCGATCCGCCAGCTTGCCGCCCAGATAGTTGCCGATGGAGAAACCGACCCCAATCAGCACCAGCATGGCAGTAACAAACAACGGCGTGGCATGGGTAATCTCATGCAGTACCGGTGCGATGTAGGTATAGAGCGTAAACATCGCCCCCGCGCCGAGCACGGTGGTCAGTAAAGCCGACAGCACCTGGGGACGTACCAGCACGGCCAGCTCTTTGCGTACATCCGGACGCTGCCCGGCGCTGCCTTTTGGCAGAGAGAAGAACAGGCTCAGCATCGAGATCACCCCGAGGCCCGCCGTGGCAAGAAACGACATTCGCCAGCCGATGGTTTCACCTAGCCATGTCGCCGCCGGCACGCCGCCGATGTTGGCGATGGTCAGCCCCATGAACATGGTAGCCACCGCGCTGGCCTGCTTCTCTTTGGGCACAACGCTGGCTGCCACCACCGATCCCAAACCAAAGAAGGCCCCGTGATTAAGGCTGGTGAGAATGCGCGACAGCATCAGGGTGGTGTAGTCAGGAGAGAGTGCGGACAGCACGTTGCCCAGGGTAAAGATGGCCATCAGGAAGATCAGCGCGCTACGACGCGCACGATGGGAGAGCAGCAGCGTCATCAGCGGCGCACCCACCATCACGCCAATAGCATAGGCGCTAATAAGCATCCCCGCTGCCGGTATAGAGACATCTACCCCACGCGCGATCGTCGGCAGCAGTCCCATCGGGGAGAACTCGGTGGTACCGATACCAAATGCCCCAATCGCCAGGGCCAGCAGGGGAAAGTTGATTTTCATATTTTGACTCCAGAATTGCCGTGTCGACAGGCGACACCGTCACAGAAGCCAAAAGCATGACATTTATCACAAAAAAACAGAAGTTATCAAACTAACAAAAGTTTATTGCCATTTTGATAACAATTGGGCGGGGAAAGGTCGACAACAAACAGAGGGAGAGAGAACCCTCCCCCATGCTGAATCAATTTAACGCAGCGGTCAGCGCACCCGCGACAATCAGGCCCAGCACAACAACGGTGGTCATCAGGGAAAACTTCAGATCTGCACTCATCAATTTCTCTCCATTCTTATTACCCCACAAAAAGTGAGCCTGCGCATTTTTACACATTTATGGGCAAAAATCTTCTTTGATTTGGGGTGATATGCGTTTTAACGCTTCCCCTTTTCATCAAGATAAGACAAAATTCCACGCTAAATTTATTCGCGTACCGGCCATAGACCCCTCCTGACGTTCCGTGTCGTTTTCCCGGCGAATCGCATCTCCAAAAGTTGCGTGCAGGCTGAGTAGAGGCAAACGTTTACCTACACTATTTTCAGGAACTTACGTCGTGGTCTGGAGTGACATTGAATGGCAACTATAAAAGACGTAGCGAAACGAGCAAACGTTTCCACCACAACTGTATCACATGTTATTAACAAAACCCGCTTTGTGGCAGAAGAGACGCGTAATGCGGTGTGGGCAGCGATTAAAGAGCTGCACTACTCACCCAGCGCCGTGGCCCGCAGCCTGAAGGTTAACCATACCAAATCGATTGGCCTGCTGGCGACCAGCAGCGAAGCGCCCTACTTTGCTGAGATTATCGAAGCGGTAGAGAAAAACTGCTTCCAGAAGGGCTATACCCTTATCCTGGGTAATGCCTGGAACAACCTGGAGAAGCAGGGTGCCTATCTGTCGATGATGGCGCAAAAGCGCGTTGATGGCCTGCTGGTAATGTGCTCCGAATACCCTGCCCCGCTGCTCAGCATGCTGGAGGAGTATCGCCATATTCCCATGGTCGTCATGGACTGGGGCGAGGCAAAAGCAGACTTTACCGACTCGGTGATCGATAACGCCTTCGAAGGCGGGTATATGGCTGGCCGTTACCTGGTCGAGCGCGGTCATCGTGAGATTGGCGTGATCCCTGGCCCGCTTGAGCGCAACACCGGCGCGGGTCGTCTGGCTGGCTTTATGAAAGCCATGGAAGAGGCGCTGATCAGCGTGCCGGAAAACTGGATTGTGCAGGGCGACTTTGAACCTGAGTCCGGCTACCGGGCGATGCAGCAGATCCTCTCTCAGCCGCACCGCCCTACTGCCGTGTTCTGCGGCGGCGATGTGATGGCAATGGGCGCGCTCTGCGCCGTCGACGAGATGGGCCTGCGCGTGCCGCAGGATGTATCGCTGATCGGCTATGATAATGTGCGTAATGCGCGGTTCTTTACCCCTGCGCTGACCACCATCCACCAGCCCAAAGACTCGCTGGGGGAAACCGCCTTTAATATGCTGATGGACCGCATTGTGAATAAGCGTGAAGAGTCACAGTCGATTGAGGTTCATCCTCGGCTGATCGAGCGCCGCTCGGTCGCTGACGGTCCCTTCCGCGACTATCGCCGTTAAGATCCCGCCGCGATAAAACCTGCGGGAGCCGATGGCTCCGGCTCCCGCAGCCACTCCCGATTAAGCGTTTCGCTATCGCCTAAATAGTCCAGCAGCCAGCCCAGCGCGGGCGAGTTGTCGTTTTGCTGCCAGGTCAGGCAGCAGGCTGCATCGGGAAACGACTCTTCCAGCTGGAGCTCTACCCACTCACCGCGATCGAGCCACGCCCGCGCAAAATGGCCCGGCACCATACCGATGCACAGTCCGGCGCTCAGACATTCTGCGGAAGAGGTCCAGTCCGGCACCACCATTCGTCGCTGGTTGTCCAGCAGCCAGGTGATCCTCTTGGGCAGCAGACGGGATGTATCTTCCCACACCAGCGACGGCCAGCCGCGCAGGAGATCGTCACTCAGCGGGCCACCCCTGCCCGCCAGCGGGTGATGAGCGGCCACGACGCAGCGCCAATTGAGCATCCCCATATCGCGAAAGGCAAAGCGCCCGCCTACCGGTATGGCCTGAGTCGCACCGATAGCCAGCTCTACGCGCCCATCGGCCAGCGCATCCCAGACGCCATTAAACACCTCTTGCGACACCAGCAGCTCCACGTCTGAAAAGTGACGGTAGAAGTCGACGATCATCTGCCGGGTGCGTTCGGGACGCACAATATTATCGACGGCAATGGCGAGCTGCCCGCGCCAGCCGTTGGCTATCTGCTGACACTGCTGTCGGGTGACCTGCATTTTTTTGATGACAGACCGCCCCTCCTGCAAAAACCAGCTGCCGGCAGGGGTCAACACGACATCCCGATGGCGTCGTTCGAATAAAGGCACGGCAAGCCACTCTTCCAGCTGGCGAACGGTATAGCTGATTGCAGAGGGAACCCGGTGCAGCTCCTGGGCGGCGGCGCTAAAGCTGCCGGTACGGGCGACGGTATCTACAACTTCAAGGGAGTAATCTGACCACATATTCTGCCTGCAAAAAATTTGAATGCACCGCGCAAATATTACCGTTTCACAACCGACAATGCACTGCCTACACTTTGCCGCTTTGCGATCTGTCCTGTTCACCTGTCGTGTAAAAGATAATAAGAAGGAATGATGATGTTACCTGGTAAAGGATTTTTAGTTTGGCTGGCGGGATTAAGCGTGCTGGGCTTTCTGGCAACGGATATGTATCTGCCGGCGTTTACTGCTATTCAGCAGGATCTCAATACGCCTGCATCGGCCGTGAGCGCCAGCCTGAGCCTGTTTCTGGCCGGTTTCGCCCTTGCCCAGCTGGTATGGGGGCCGCTCTCCGATCGCTTTGGCCGCAGGCCAGTACTGCTTTGCGGGCTGGGGCTGTTTGCTTTCGGCTGCCTCGGCATGCTGTGGGTTCGTGACGGCACCACGCTGCTGGTGCTGCGTTTTGTTCAGGCCATAGGGGTCTGTGCGGCGGCGGTTAGCTGGCAGACGCTGGTAACAGACTACTATCCGGCTCAGCGGGTTAACCGGATTTTTGCCACCATCATGCCACTGGTGGGGCTGTCACCTGCCCTTGCGCCGCTGCTGGGAAGCTGGATCCTTGCCCACTCCCACTGGCAGACAATCTTCATGGTGCTGTTTGTTATCACGCTGCTGCTGATGCTGCCCGCCCTGCGCCTTAAAAAACCGATCAAAAAACAGCACCCGCACGCGACACCGGTCACCTTTGGGCTGCTATTACGCTCCCGCTTTTACTGCGGAAACGTCACCATCTACGCCGCCTGCTCGGCCAGCTTTTTCGCCTGGCTGACCGGCTCGCCGTTTATCCTGAGTGCGTTGGGCTATGGTCCCACGGCGATTGGGTTGAGCTATGTCCCGCAGACCATCGCCTTTCTGCTGGGCGGTTACGGCTGTCGCGCCGCGCTACAACGCTGGCAGGGGCCGCGCATGCTGCCCTGGCTGCTGGCCCTCTACGCCCTGAGCGTGGTTGCCGTCTGGCTGGTCTCTTTTATACCGCAGGTTTCATTAACGCTGCTGCTGGTGCCGTTCTGTGTCATGGCGATGGCTAACGGTGCGATCTACCCTATTGTTGTGGCCCAGGCATTGAGTCCGTTTCCACAGGGCGCGGGACGCGCGGCAGCGCTGCAAAATACCCTGCAGCTGGGCCTCTGCTTCTTCGCCAGCCTGCTGGTTTCAACGCTTATCGCTACGCCTCTGCTCACCACAACCAGCGTTATGCTGTTGACCGCGCTGCTGGCAGGCTTGGGTTATAGAGTCCAAAAAAGAGCAGCAATTTCATTAGCGTGCTAACAATTATTTGTTGAACCACCTGTTTTTGCGTCCTATACTCGTTTGGATAAATTTAATTTACAAATAAGCGTTTAGTTTCACAGGCGCAGGAGTGCGCCTGTTATTCCATGGACGGCATTTTCGGCAAGGGCTATCTCCCTTCCTCTGTTCTACGTCGGATATCAAGCTCACGGCTCGTGCCGTGGGATTTCTCACAAACCATTAAAAGCGTCTACGCTGTTTGAAGGTTCTGATCACATAGGGTGATGGAGAAGCTATGAGTTCATCGTGTATAGAAGAAGTCAACATAGAGAGCGATAACTGGTTCCGTATCGCAAACGAACTGTTAAGCCGCGCGGGCATTAATATAAACGGTACCGCCCCGTCGGATATCCGGGTTAAAAATCCCCGTTTTTTTAAGCGCGTGTTAAAAGAGGGCTCGCTTGGGCTGGGTGAGAGCTATATGGACGGCTGGTGGGAGTGTGACCGGCTGGATATGTTCTTTAGCAAGGTTCTCCGCGCCGGTCTGGACAAGCAGATGCCGCGCCACCTCAAAGATACCCTGCGCATTGCAGCAGCGCGGGTCCTTAACCTGCAAAGCCAGAAGCGTGCCTGGATAGTCGGCAAAGAGCACTACGATTTGGGTAACGATCTCTTTAGCCGCATGCTCGATCCCTATATGCAGTACTCGTGTGCTTACTGGAAAGAGGCCCAGACGCTCGAAGCCGCCCAGCAGGCCAAGCTGCGGCTTATCTGTGAAAAATTACAGTTGCAGCCCGGCATGCACGTGCTTGATATCGGCTGCGGCTGGGGTGGTCTGGCTTACTTTATGGCTAAAAACTATGACGTCAGCGTGACCGGCGTTACCATCTCGGCAGAGCAGCAAAAGATGGCCCAGTCCCGCTGCGAGGGGCTGGATGTGACCATTCTGCTTAAGGATTATCGCGATCTAAAAGATCAGTTTGACCGTGTGGTCTCGGTGGGCATGTTTGAGCACGTGGGTCCAAAAAACTATGCCACCTATTTTGAAGTGGTCGATCGCAACCTCAAGCCTGAGGGTCTGTTCCTGCTCCACACGATTGGCGCGAAAATAAGCGATAACAACGTCGACCCGTGGATCGATAAATATATCTTCCCGAACGGCTGCCTGCCATCGGTACGCCAGATTGCCACGGCCAGCGAGCCTCATTTCATCATGGAGGACTGGCATAACTTTGGTACGGATTACGACACCACGCTGATGGCCTGGCACGAGCGTTTCCTGGCTGCCTGGCCGGAGATTGCTGATAACTACTCTGAACGGTTTAAGCGTATGTTCAGCTACTATCTGAATGCCTGTGCGGGTGCGTTCCGTGCGCGGGATATTCAGCTTTGGCAGGTGGTATTCAGCCGCGGCGTCGAAAACGGCCTGCGCGTGGCGCGCTAATATATACTGATAAAAAAACCCCGGCGTGCCGGGGTTTTTTATCTTTTGACTCGTTACTCGTCGCTGCCGCTAACCGAGGCGGCAATCATCGCCGCTTCCCGGCTGGCCAGTACGCGCTCTACCGTATCGACAATGGCCTGCGTCTGCGGGTCAATCTCAATATTGACCTTATGCCCCAGCTTTTTATTACCCAGCGTAGTGCGCTCCAGCGTTTCGGGGATCAGATGCACACAGAAACGTGTCGGCGTGACCTCCCCCACCGTCAGGCTAATACCATCCACGCCAACGTAGCCTTTATAAAGAATATATTTCATCAGGTTGGCATCCTGAACTTTAAACCAGATTTGACGATTATTTTCTGAGGCCAGAATTTTCACCACCTCTGCGGTGGTAATAATATGACCCGACATCAGATGGCCGCCAATTTCATCGCTGAACTTCGCTGCACGCTCAACGTTCACCTCGCTGCCAACGCTCAGTTCACCCAGGTTGGTAATACGCAGCGTCTCTTTCATCAGGTCAAAGCTTACCAGCGGGCCGTTGATGCTGGTAACGGTCAGGCAGCAACCGTTGTGCGCCACAGACGCACCGGTCTCCAGCCCCGGCAGCATCGCTTCGGGCAGCTCGACAACGTGGGTGCGGAAGTTGGGTTTCTCATCAATGGACACGATTTTTGCCGTGCCCTGTACAATACCAGTAAACATGCCTACAACTCCTGTAACCATTAATTCGGCGCAAGCCGTTTTGATAATTGCACAATAACAGGTGGAAAAAGAGGTTGCCAGCGCTGCACCCGCCCAGACTGTTTTTTCTCTGGCATATTCGCTGTTCCCCGTTACAATGGTCTGGCTATTTATCCTGCAATTTCTTCTTGCTGCCTGTTACGGCGGCTTTTTCATGCTTCCCTATAACAACAATATACAGGTGTTTCCGTGCAGAAGTATTATATCGAAGCACGCCAGCTGCTGGCGCTGGCTATCCCGGTGATCCTTGCCCAGGTTGCACAAACCGCGATGGGATTTGTAGATACCATTATGGCGGGCGGCTACAGCGCCACCGATATGGCGGCCGTCGCCATCGGCACTTCCATCTGGCTTCCGGCCATTCTTTTCGGCCACGGCCTGCTGCTGGCCTTAACCCCGATTATCGCTCAGCTTAACGGCTCGGGCCGTCGGGACCGCATTGCCGAACAGGTGCGCCAGGGCTTTTGGCTGGCCGGTTTTGTCTCGGTGTTAATCATGGTCGTCCTCTGGAATGCGGGTCATATCATTCATGCTATGCATAACATCGATCCGGAGCTAGCGGATAAAGCCGTGCGCTATCTTCGCGCCCTGCTCTGCGGCGCGCCGGGCTACCTTTTCTTCCAGGTGGCGCGTAACCAGTGCGAGGGGCTGGCAAAGACCAAGCCCGGCATGGTGTTTGGCTTTATCGGCCTGCTAGTGAATATCCCGGTTAACTATATCTTTATCTACGGCCACTTTGGCATGCCAGAACTGGGCGGCGTCGGCTGCGGTGTCGCCACCGCGGCGGTCTATTGGGTGATGTTTGCCTGTATGCTCTCCTACATCAAACGCGCCCGCGCCATGCGTGATATCCGCCAGGATCAGCACTTTACCAAACCCGACTTCAGCGTCCTTAAACGCCTGGTGCAGCTCGGCCTGCCGATCGCGCTGGCGCTGTTCTTTGAGGTGACGCTGTTTGCCGTAGTGGCGCTGCTGGTCTCTCCGCTGGGTATTGTTAACGTAGCGGGACATCAGATTGCCCTCAACTTTAGTTCGCTGATGTTTGTCCTGCCGCTGTCGCTGGCAGCGGCGGTAACCATCCGCGTCGGTTTTCGCCTTGGGCAGGGTTCAACCCTGGAGGCGCAGACTGCCGCGCGAACGGGTTTGGGCGTTGGCGTGTGCATGGCGGTGCTTACCGCTATCTTTACCGTATCGCTGCGAGAGCATATCGCCCTGCTCTACAACGATAATCCGGAGGTGGTGCATCTGGCGGCCCAGCTGATGCTGCTGGCGGCGATCTATCAGATCTCTGACTCTATTCAGGTGGTGGGCAGCGGCATTCTGCGTGGCTATAAAGATACTCGCTCGATCTTTTTTATCACCTTCACCGCCTACTGGGTGCTGGGGCTTCCGAGCGGCTACGTGCTGGCGCTGACCGATCTGGTGGTCGATCGTATGGGTCCGGCGGGCTTCTGGATGGGCTTTATTATCGGCCTGACCTCGGCGGCGATCCTGATGATGCTGCGGATGCGCTTCCTGCAGCGTCAGCCTTCCAGCGTGATCCTTCAGCGCGCCGCGCGATAATCCGCCGCCAGCCGCCTGCGGGCGGCTGTTTTATCAACGTTTTGCACAGTAGTTCCGCAATTACCTTATCTTTTGCAAAACTTCAGTCACATCATTAATTTACTTTTAATACATAAACTTAAGGAGTTACCCTAACGGCCATACACGGTCATTCAAGGTCTTTTTTCTGCCCCAAATATTGCCCCTGTGTCACTAAATGCCCCCAAATTTGCCCCCAGATATTTAGCTAATTTGCCTGCCCGCTCGGCAGATCTGACCACCGTGTTGAGTATCGCAGCAAAGCAACTCGCGCTTCATCTACTCGGCCAAATACAGCCTCCCCTTTCCCTGTATGTTTAGTTTGTCTATGAATGCCATCAGTGCGTCAATGTCCGCTATGTGCCAAAAGCAGACGTTGCTTAGGGTAGGTACAATATCAGCAACCCCATATACCTTAGCAATAAGGGTGAGAAAACACCCAGAAATGTCACCAGGTGTCATAATGTGCATTTGGTGACAATCCATGCTGTAATGTAAGTGCCGAACTACATTACGTTAATGGAGAGATGATTATGGGAAAGAGGGTTTTAATTTTAGGAGCGACCGGCTCCGTGGGTTCAAAGGTAGTGGCTGAATTTGACAAAAACAGCGATGGCGTTGAGGTCATACTGTCATCCAGTCGACCGGAAATAACCAGAAAATGGCAAAACGAGGGGCGAAATGCGGTAACGCTGGACCTTAACGATCCCGAGACATTTGCTCCAGCTTTAGCGAACGTCGACAGGGTATTTCTGCTAACAGGATATACGGCGGATATGCTCTATCAGAGCAAAAAATTTGTTGATGCAGCGGTTGATGCGGACGTAAAACACATCGTCCATCTGGGTGTTTTCACATCCCGTCGGGATATTCAGCCACACTTCGTATGGCATGACTTAATCGAAACCTACATTCAGGCAAGCGGCATAGCCTGGACTCACCTCCACCCGAACATTATCACAGATACGATACTGGCCCGAACTCCATCAGTTAAAGAAAAAGGGTCCTTTATGGGCTATCCTGGTGACGTTCCTGTCGGCTGGGTTTGTACCGCCGATATTGCCGCCGTAGCCGCGGCGGTCTTGCGTGAAGGTCCGAAGAAGCATGGCGGGCAGGATTACCACCTGAGCGTTGAAGTTCTTCGTGGAACAGAAGTGGCAGACATCTTGTCCAGACATCTTGGAAAGGAAATAAAATACGAGCCAATTGAACCGGCAGGCCAGCGGGCTTATCTTTCTTCAATTGAGGATACAGGATCCCGTTACTACATGCAGAGTGCTGCCATTACGATGGAACTGGCGGCCGAAGGGCGACTGTCCTATCAGGCTGTGGTCAAGGATGATGTTCAGAAAGTACTGGGGCGGCCGGGCACCAAAATGGATGAATGGATCCGCCAGAACCTGGGTTAAACGGCTGTAAGTTGCCTAAGCTTTTTTACCCTGTGGTATTCTGGAGTCCACCGGACAGATCAGGTGGACTCTTTCCTTAACCTGTACCGAACTGAGCTAACGTTAATCCAGATAAATTAAAAATATGAATACTCGCGTTTTGGCCCGAAAGGCCATAAAAGAACAAATTGCTGTTTCTGCATTTGAGCTTTTTCAGCAATACGGCTACGAAAAAACCACGGTAGAAATGATTGCTCATGCTGTGGGGATGTCAAAGCGTTCCTACTTCAGGTACTTCCCTACCAAAGAAGACGTACTTCTGGATTCCGTTCATCTTTTTAAAAGCCGCTTTCTGGACCGGTTCAGAGAACTTTTGGCTTCAGAGGACATCTGGGAGGCGCTCAGACACGCGCTTAATGAATTTGCGGTGAGCTGTGCTGAACCCGGAGGCGGAGAAGTACAGGCCTTTATTCGTAAAACCCCCGTTTTACTGGCACGACAACTCGAAATCATAGAGATGTTGCTTGAAGAAACTACTGAGTTATATCTAACAGAGCGCAACGTCGACACTTCATTCAATAGGCAAACTGTTAACGCAGTTATCCGTTCTGGTTTTGCGTGCCTGCAATCCTCGCAAAGCGATGCTTCAGTAAAAGTGTCTGAGAAAGTATTCTCAGAGCTCATGACCGCAATGAAGCCTCATGTCCTGATAAATCCCATCCCTTCTGTTGAGTGACTTATGTCCGCTTTTCGTTCACAGCGGACCTAAAACACAGTTAGTATTTCCGCTTTGTTCCAGAAGCAGACATAGTGAATTCGCCATTGCACTGGATTAGTAGGTTTACTTGAACGGCCTGCGATGGCGTTTTGGCAACAGGCAATGCCACTGTCCAGTCGGCATATGCGTCCACCTCGTCACCGCATGGATAAACTGATTGAAGCTCCCGCACAAAATCACTTATTCTTTTCCGTTAATAAAATGCAGGAGATGAGTCATGACTGGCGAAAGTCGCGGGCGGGGAAGGCCACGAAAAACAGAGAGTACCTACGCAGATACCCGTAAAGACCTGATCCGTAGCGGACTTGAACTGCTTACGCAGAATGGTTTTCTTTCGACGGGAGTTGATGCCATTGTCAAAAATGCCAGTGTCCCTAAAGGCTCATTTTATTACTATTTCAAAAGCAAAGAAGAGTATGCTCAGACCGTTCTGAATGCTTATGACAGTTTCTTTGTGCATAAACTCAAAAAACATCTGCATGATTCATCCTGTACACCACTGATGCGCCTAGAAAATTTTATCGACGATGCCTGCTACGGCATTAAAAAGTACAATTTCACCCGGGGCTGTCTGGTTGGCAATATGATGCAGGAGAGTCCGGGGCTTCCACTATCCTTTATTAAACAGCTACAGGATATACTTGAGCGCTGGCAGGCACTTGTGGCGACCTGTCTGTCCGACGCGTTATCTTCGGGCGAAATCTGCTCAGATATGAATAATACACAACTGGCGTCCATTTTCTGGAGTGGCTGGGAAGGCGCCGTAATGCGCGCCAAACTTTATTGTTCAACCCAGCCTGTGTACGACTTCTGGAGCTACTTCAAAACTTCAGTACGCTATCAGCCGTCGCAGGAAGTGACGGCTGAAAAGTAAAAAGAGGGGCCGCGGCCCCTTAATAACAAGTATCAAACCCAGACTGAGCCTGGCTTCCATCTCATTAGCTACACTGGATTACTGCCCGGCCACGAATTCCGCCACTCAGAAGTTTTTCGGCCACATTGATGGCATCACTGAGCGGGTAAACGGTGGTCAGACTATCCAGTCTGGACTCTGGTAAATACTGAACCGCCTGCTGCCAGATCGCCGCCCTTTTTTCTTTCGCGAACATGACACTGTCAATCCCTTTAAGCGTGATGCCACGCAGGATAAACGGAGCCACATTACCCATCAGCTCCATACCCTGTGCCATGCCGCAGGCTGCAACAATACTGCCGTACCGCACGCCGGCACAGGCATTGCAGAGCGTGTGGCTACCGACTGTATCAATGGCGGCAGCCCAGCGTTCTTTCTGTAACGGTTTTCCGGGGCAGGAAAGCTCGGAACGATTAATAATTTCGTCTACACCGACTTTTTTATAGAGCCAGGCGGCTTCATCCGGGCGACCAGTAGAGGCGGTTACGCGGTAACCCATCGACGCAAGGATCATGGCCGCAATACTCCCGACACCTCCGCTGGCACCGGTAACAAGTACCGGTCCATCTTCAGGCTTAACGCCATGATTCAGGAGCGCGTCGACACACAGCATCGCGGTAAAGCCAGCTGTTCCGATTGCCATCACGTGTTTGCTGTTTACGCCAGTCGGGAGCGGCGTCAGCCAGTCTCCTTTTACCCGTGCTTTTTCGGACAGCCCGCCCCAGTGTTTTTCCCCTACACCCCAGCCGGTCAGGAGAACCTTATCTCCGGCCTGATATTCTGGATGAGAACTGGCGGTCACCGTACCGGCAAAATCAATGCCAGGCACCATTGGAAAGTGACGGACAATAGGCCCCCGGCCGGTAATAGCCAGTGCGTCTTTGTAATTGATGGATGAATAGTCAACATTGACCTCCACATCCCCCTGCGGCAGCTCACTTTCAGCGATTTCAGCAAGTTGCGCACTGTAGCGTTCATCTGTTTTGTTGATTAGTAAAGATTTAAACACTTTCACCTCATCTGTCTGGTCATTTACCGTTCAGTCATTAAGTCGTTAATAAATAATATTGACCGATCGTCTAATAATCAACACTACTCTCCCAATGTTTTGTCAGCACTCAAGAATTACTATTTTTTTCATTGGCTTAAAACTGTATTTTTTGATCAGTATCAAGCTGGATTCGGGTTTATCTGGTGCAGAGGGGAAAAGTCAACGGTCCTGGAGGGGGCACAGTTAATGCTTCAGGATACGGGTGATGATGCGATGAAACAGGCAGGCTTTGATAAGTTTATCCGCTTTTCGCTCGTAGCTGTCGTTGGCCCTGCTTACACAGGGCCTAAATGAGCTATCTGACTAACATAATGGATTGTTCCACACCTATTCAATTAGCCCGAACAATCGGCAAGTCTGACCACCGCGTCGTATAGCGAGGCGAGAGCATTTCGCGCTTCATCTGCCAGGCCTGCTGAATCCCCTGCCCGGCAAAATACAGCGTGCCTCGCCCTGGCTGAAAAAGTCCCCGAGCATTATCCCGGCCTTCTGATAGCGTTGGCCGTCACGCCATACGGCCTCCAGGCACCGGGTGGCCGCCGCAATGATGTCGCGTGTGTCCTGCGTGGGGGTCATCAGCTGTGTAGCAGCACTGTTCCCGTAATATGGTTCGCCGGAGTGCGGCGACGTTTTCACGAACGTGGAAATGTAGCGGCAGAACTGGTGCTCGCGACGCAACTTCTCCGCCGCACGGGACGCATAGCTGCAGATCGCCTGGCGCATTTCTTCTTAGTCGGTGATTCGCTCGCCAAAGCTGCGACTGCAGACGATCTCCTGCTTCAGCGGAGCAAACTCCTCCAGCTCGAGACAGGGTTCCCCGCGCAGCTCCCGCGCCGTTCGCTCGAGTACAACGCTAAAGTGTTTCCGGATAAACCTGATGTCGCTGTCCGCCAGCTGCAGCGCATTTTCGAGCCCCATCGCCTGAAGCTTTTTGGCTATCCGCCCGCCGACACCCCAGACTTCTTCGATGGGCATCAGGGCCATCAGTCGCCGCTGGCGTTCTACGTTTGACAGGTCAACCACGCCGCCCGTCTGAGGCCACATTTTAGCGGCCCGGTTTGCCAGCTTGGCCAGCGTCTTGGTCTGTGCAATGCCGACGCCGCACCAGATACGCGTGTATCGCCGTATCGTGTCACGGATCTCCCGGCCAAAATCGGCCAGATCCCGGCAGTTACGTACACCAGTGAGATCGCAAAAAGCCTCATCGATAGAGTACACCTCCACCCGCGGGCACATTTCCTCAAGCGTGGTCATAACGCGGTGCGACATATCGCCGTACAGCTCATAGTTGCTGGAGAACGCGATTACCGGCTCGGGAAAGCGCGTAGCCTTCAACTGGAACCAGGGCACGCCCATTTTAATGCCCAGTCGTTTAGCCTCGGCGCTGCGGGCAATCACGCATCCGTCATTGTTCGAAAGCACGACAATCGGCCGGCCGACGAGATCGGGCCGGAACGCGGTCTCGCAGCTCGCATAGAAGCTGTTCATATCAACGAGGGCAAACATGGTTTCGACGTAATGTGGTGATGACAGAAATGACAACGCCGACAATTTCTAAACCGTCGGCGTCATAAATTTTAATAGGTGGGTAAGCGGGATTTTCCGCCAGCAGCTGGGCCACCGGGTGAGTTACCAGTCGTTTGACCGTGAACTCCCCGGCGATGTTCGCAACAACAATATCGCCGTGCTGAGGGTGAATGCTGAAATCAACGAGGAGATAGGAACCATCGGTGATCCCGGCATTAATCATTGAATCGCCCGACACGCGGAGCGTATATGTCGAGGAGGCCTGATGACTGCTGGTTACTGTCTGCCGGAGCCAACCCGTCTTTCATAGCAAACCAGATGGGGCACGATAACGCTAAGATGGTTTACACAGTTTACTCGAAGTGGATTTCAGATATGAATGAGGATCAGATAAACATGCTGAACGGAAAACTACTATCAGTAATGTCACCCTGATGCCCCCAGAGAGAAGTACGATTAAGATTTATCCTTACGCATCAAAGAAATGTGTGTTTTATGTATAAAAGTTCCGCAATCGCGTGAAATCAGTAATAAAAGTGCTTTTTTCTGCTTGCCAGAGCCGCCGCCTGCCGCTAATATTCGTCCCCGTTGTCACACACAACGTTGCGTTCATAGCTCAGTTGGTTAGAGCACCACCTTGACATGGTGGGGGTCGTTGGTTCGAGTCCAATTGAACGCACCATCCTTTATGCGTCTGTAGCTCAGTTGGTTAGAGCACCACCTTGACATGGTGGGGGTCGATGGTTCGAGTCCATTCAGACGCACCAAATCATCTCCTGTGATTCGGTACTTTCTCCTCAGTTTTGCTTCCAGTGTCTTATCTTATCCGTTTACCATTTCAATACTGACCTCTGATTCATGGCGTCTATACTCAACTGTTCTTGCGCTATAGACTGGAGGTAAAATGGAGTATTTGGCACGACTCAATATAGTTACAGTGTTGATGTCACCTGCGTTTTGGATCAATCTGGGTATCGTCTTTTTTGTCACGTTGATTACCTACTGGCTGACCAACCGGCTGCTTAATTTTGTCTATAAGACTATCCAGCAGGCCAGTAAAAAAGAGGGAAACAGCACCCACTCCCGCTTTATCGCCTTCGATATTCTTAAGCGCACCAACAAGCTACTGCTCTTTATCGCAGCCTTTCTGTTTAGCCTGCGCTTCGTCGACCTCCCCGATCGCCTGTTCTCAACGATCTCACACATCTGGTTTTTTGTTATCGCTATCCAGATTGCTATCTGGCTCGATCAGGGCGTGCAATCCTGGATGCGCCATCTGCTCTATGCGCCAGGATCAAATAAAAACCCGGTGACAATGGTCATTCTGGGCATGATCCTGCGCGTCGTGGTTTGGTCAATGATGCTGCTGTCGATTCTGGCGAATATTGGCGTCGATATTACCGCCCTGGTTGCCAGCCTTGGCGTTGGCGGTATTGCCATCGCGCTGGCGGTACAGACCGTGCTGAGCGATGTTTTCGCCTCGCTGTCAATCGGCTTCGATAAGCCTTTTGAAATTGGCGACTTCGTGGTGTTTAACGACGTGGCCGGTACCATCGAGCATATCGGGCTAAAAACCACCCGAATCCGCAGCCTCAGCGGGGAGCAGATTGTCTGTGCCAACGCCCAGCTGCTGCAGCAGACCATTCATAACTATAAGCGTATGCAGACCCGCCGTATCGTTTTCACCTTTGGCGTGGCGCTCGCCACCCCGCCGGAAAAGCTGCGCATCGTCGGTGATATGGTAAAAACCATTATTAATGAGGTGGGTGAGACAAAGTTCGACCGCGCCCACCTGCTGGCGTTTAATGCGGATCGCCTGACCTTTGAAGTCGTGCATATCGTCAATACGGCGGATTACAACAAGTACATGGATATTCAGCAGGAGATCAATATCCGTATCATTGAAAAGCTGAATGAAAATGAGATTGAGCTGGCGCTACCTAGCCTGGTGGTCAGAACGCCCGCCCAGCCTGAAGCGACGCCGTTCCCGGTTGCGATGCAGCGCTGGCCTAAAGAGGCCTGATTCAGGGGCTGGTTAGCATTTATCGCCATCCCGAACGAATGGCATATAATGCTAAAGTAACAAATCAATCGGCTTTTAAAAGGGGTAGCTAATGGAAATTGATCTCGACAACCTGGAGTTTGCCGGGCTTGACGAAGCGCAGGAGCGCAATGCAGAACGTCTGGA
>Ga0308166_1001516_pt1 | contig 24394 bp, 25 predicted proteins | sample PhyCR2_2_FD_202137 | JGI IMG/M metagenome (GOLD analysis project Ga0308166, IMG submission 202137) | Phyllosphere microbial communities from UC Gill Tract Community Farm, Albany, California, United States - DLSLCC.R2 | ecosystem: Host-associated > Plants > Phyllosphere > Unclassified | place... | reverse complement strand
GCAGCGACATGTCCCGCATCGGCCGGTCCGCCGCGAACGCCGTGCCGATGTAGTCGCCGACCCGCGCCCGCACCGGCAGGTGGCTGTAATGCTCGCGCAAGGTCTCGACCGTCAGCATCGACAGCGGCCAGCGTCCGACGATGCCCGTCATCAGGAACGGCAGTCCCTCCGCTGCCCGCGCGCGGAACGCCGCGGTGTTCAGTGCCTCGATGCGCGGGACTTCGGTCAGCACCGGCAAGGCACGCGCGGCTTCCCTGATCGCCGTGCGCATTGCGTCGATCGACTCGACGCCACGCACTTGCGCATCGCGGCGCTCACGTTCCTGTTTTTGCGCCTGCCTGTCCGCGGCAGCCGCTTCCGATTGCTGCCGGGTGGGCGGAAGCCGTGATGACTCCCCGCCGATTTCCGCCTTGTCCTGTCCCGCCATAACCCCTGCTGTTCGTGCACTTGCTTTTATGCTAACCTGCGCCGCATTTCACATCCGGCATGCATCCCATGGACCCATTGACCGATCCGAACAGTCATTGTAGCGTCCCCGCCGACGGCGAGGAGCCATTCCGGCTGCGTTCGACCATCGATGCGGAACGCATGGCGCAGGTGGAGATTGCACTGGAAGCGGCGATGTATCGGAGGATGCTGCTGCATCGGGCGCGGTTCGTCCTGCTCGCGCCAGGACTGACGGCGCGGCTGCGGACGATCGTCAAATGGATCAGCGCCATCGGCCTGCTGGTCACGCTGGGCCTGTGCACTGTCGGCGGCCTGCCGTTCGGCGGCTGGCTGGTGGACGTTCTCGTCATCGCCGCCTATGCAGCCTTGCTGGCGCTGTCGCTGTACGTGCCTTACTGGGAGCCGCGCACGCGCAAGCCGGGCCGCTTCTGGACGCGGCAGGCGCGCAGGTGGACCGATCACCTGCTGAAGAACGCCCGCACGCAGGTGCCGTTCGACGCCCAGTACGAGTTCACCGGCGACGTGGCCACGTATGTCCGCATCAAGGACGACGCGCCGCAGCCGATGTGGGCCAGGCGCCTTGAGGGTTTCAGCCTGTCCGGCGACGGCTTCACGGTGCTGTACCGGCACCCCAAGGCACTGTCGCCGCATGCATTCTTCCTGCACGAGCCATCCGCGGCGTTCGATGCACTGCTGGCGCAACACGGCGTGCTGCCGCTGCCCGGTTGTTGAACCTCACGCGTCATCGCCCGGATGTTAAGATCGCAAGATGATCACTCATGCATCGCTTTTTCCTTCGCTGCTGCGGCTGCAACGGGCCACCGTGGTCTGGCTGACCAGCTGGTGGCGGCTGTTGCAGTTCGCCGTGCTGATCCTGTCGCGCGGCTTCACGCCATCGAGCTACCGCAAGGACAACCGCCAGGTGCTGGCGTGCCAGATCGTCCTCAGCACGGCACCGAACCTGCTGTGGTTCTCGATCCTGTCGGCGCTGATCAGCCTTGTCATCATCCGCATCGTGGTCGTGACGGCGTTCAGCTATGGCCTGTCCGGCTACGCGCTGGAGATGGTCGTGCGCGTGCTGGTGCTGGAGCTGATTCCGCTGACGGTGGCGCTGTTCGTGGCGTTGCGCACGACCCTGCCGGCCGGCGTGGAGTTCGCGCAGAAGCGGCTTGCCGCAGCCGCGGCCGCCCCTGCCGGTTCGACCGGCGGCGTGGACGCGAACGAAGCGCTGCGCACCGAGTTCTTTCCGCGCGCCGCGGCCGGCATGTTTGCCGTCTGGCTGCTGGGCGCCGTCAGCTGCATCCTCACGCTGGTACTGACTTACCTCGTCATCTACGGCTTCACGCCGTACGGGCTGCCGGGCTACACGCGCGTGGTGGGACAGATCTTCAACCCGTCCGTCGCGCTGATCCTCGTGCTGAAGATCGCGTTCTTCAGCTTTGCCGTCGGCCTGATTCCGCTGGCATCGTCGTACTTCGACGCCGCCGCCAATCCTTCCGTGCTGCGTTTTCGCGCCACGCACGGCCTGGCCGACATGGTGCGGATGTTCTCCGTCATCCTGCTGATCGAAGTCGCCTCGCTGATGGGCAACTACTACTGAATGAACCATGAACGAACCTTTGCCTCCCCCTACTTCTCCCGTTGAACCGGCACCGGTGCGCAACGCCGAATTCAAGGCTGCCCTGCTGCTCGTGCTGATGGTCGCGCTGGTCGCCGGCGCGGCCCTGTACCTGATGTATGCCCGCGGCGCGTTCGAACCCACGCAGCGCCTCGTCCTGACGGCGGACGACTCGGAAGGCGTGACCGTCGGCATGGACGTCACGTTTGCCGGCTTCCCCATCGGCCGCGTACAGCGCATCGAGCTCTCCCCCGACGGCAAGGCGCGCGTGCTCGTGGACGTGCCGAAGAAGGACGCCCACTGGCTGCGCACCACCAGCATCTTCACGCTGGAAAAAGGCATTGTGGGCGGCGCCAAGCTGCGCGCATTCACCGGCATCCCCACGGACCCGCCGCTGCCGGAAGGCGCCGAGCGGGGCCTGCTGGTGGGCGACGCGGCGGCCGAGATTCCGCGCCTGCTGGCCGCCGCGCGCGACGTGCTGGCCAATGTCAGCGCGCTGACGGCCGAGGAATCGGCGCTGGGTTCGAGCCTGCGCAACGTGCAGGGCGTGACGGAAAAACTCAATGGCCCCGGCGGCGCGATGGGCCTGATCGCCGGCGAGGATGCCAAGGCACGCGAGCTGCTCGCCAACGCGAATTCGCTGATCGTCAAGGCCGACCGGCTGGTGGGCAATGCCGACAGCCGTGTATTCGGCAAGGACGGCGTGGCCACGGATGCGCAGGCCGCCATCGTGCAGCTCAATGGCCTGTTGTCGGATGCGCGCGCGAGCCTGAAAAAGATGGATGCGGTGCTGGTGGAAGCGCAGGCCGTCGGCAAGAACGCCCGTGTGGCGACGGAAGACCTGGGCGCGCTGCGCGCCGATATCGACAGCAACCTGCGCCGCATCGAGCAGCTGGTCAACGAGATCAATCGCAAGTGGCCGTTCAAACGCGAGACGGAGATCAAGCTGCCATGAGGACTTATGCATTTGCCGCCTTTCTATTGCTGACAGCCTGCGGCGGCACGCCGCCCGCGCCGGACTGGAAGATGAACGCGCAAAGCTCGCTGGAGCGCGCCACCAGTGCGTACATGGCCGGCAAGGAAGCGATCGAGAAGAACGAGTTTGCCCGCGCGCGCGACCAGATCGCATCGACCGGCAAGATCGACCTCGTCATCCGCGCCGAATTGATCCGCTGCGCCGCGCGCACGGCGGCACTGGCGTTCGAGGACTGCGCCGGTTTTGACGCGCTGCGTGCCGACGCGACGCCGGCGGACGTGGCCTATGCCGAGTACCTCGCCGGCCGGCCGGCGGATGCCGCGCTGCTGCCCGAGCCGCAGCGCGCCGTGCTGGCCGCCGGTTCCGACGTGGCGGCAGCGGCGGTGGTCAAGACGATGACGGACCCGCTGTCGCAGCTCGTCGCGGCCGGTGCCCTGTTCAAGGCCAACCGCGCCACGCCGGAGCTGCTGGCGCAGGCCGTGGAGACGGCGTCGAACCAGGGCTGGCGCCGGCCGTTGCTGGCGTGGCTGAACGTGCAGGCACTGCGCGCCGAGCAGGCGGGCGATACCGAGACTGCCGCCAAGGTGCGGCGCCGCATCGCGCTGGCCAGCGGCGGCTGAAGCACCGGGGACTGGCTCCTCTTCGGGCGAAGGCCCGACGAGGTGCCTGTCCCCGACGTTTTGCCCAGCCGCTTACTCCGAAGCCGCCGCCTCCCGCAGCTTGTCCTTCTTGCTCTTGCGCTTGCCCTTGATCCCGCCGTTGACGGTATCGGTCACGCCACTCGCCGGTGCCGCCGCGGTGATGACCGGCTCGAACCCGGCCACCTGCTCGCGTGCCACCTTGATGCCCTGGCGCTTCTCGATCAGCCGGAAGTGCTGCTCGGTGTCCGCGCTGACGAAGCTGACGGCCGTGCCGCTGGCGCCCGCACGGCCCGTGCGGCCGATGCGGTGCGTGTAGTCGGCCGGGGAGCGCGGCAGATCGAAATTGACGACGACGGGCAGCTGCGCGATGTCGATGCCGCGCGCGGCCACATCGGTCGCGACCAGCACATGCAGCCGGCCGGCGCGGAAGTCCGTCAGCACTTCCGTGCGGGCGCCCTGGCTGAAGTCGCCGTGAAACGCCTCGGCGGCGATGCCGTTGCGGCGCAGCTTGTCGGCCACGTGCTCGGACGCGTACTTCGTCGCGACGAACACCAGCACCTGGCGCCATTTGTGCTCCTTGATCAGGTGCCTGAGCAACTGCAGGCGGCGCAGCGGATCGACTTCGATGGCGCGCTGCGCGATGTCCGGCGCATCCGCGCCATCGGCTTTCACTTCGACCCTGACCGGGTCGCGCAGCAGGCTTGCCGCCAGCGACTGCACCGCCGGCGGGAACGTGGCGGAGAAGAACAGGTTCTGGCGTTTTGCCGGCAGCAGCGCCAGGATGCGCGCGATCTCGTCGGCGAAGCCCATGTCCAGCAGCTTGTCCGCTTCGTCCAGTACCAGCGTCGCCGTCTGGTCCAGCTTCAGCGCATTGTGTTCGACGAGGTCCAGCAGGCGCCCCGGCGTGGCGACGACGATGTCCGTGCCGCCGCGCAGCGCCATCATCTGCGGGTTGATCGAGACGCCGCCGAACGCGATGGTGACCTTGATGGTGGACGGCAGGTGCTGCACCAGCGCGCGGATCGCCTCCCCCACCTGCGCCGCCAGCTCGCGCGTGGGCACGAGCACGAGGCCATGCAGGCCGCGCCGCGTGCCCTGGCGCGCCAGCAGCGCCTGCAGCATGGGCAGCGCGAACGCCGCCGTCTTGCCGGAGCCGGTCTGCGCGGCGCCCAGCACGTCCTTGCCCGCCAGCGCGGCGGGTACGGCGGCGGCCTGGATGGGCGTCGGGGTCTGGTAGCCGATGGCGGCAACGGCGTCGAGGATGGCGGGCGCGAGGCCCAGCGTGGTAAATGGCATGGCAGTCGATTCGAGGTTGAAGCCCGCAGTATAAATCACCGGACGCATCGAGCCCTGGCCGCGTCCTGCGGGCACGCGCAAAAGCGGTCACAATAAAGGTCCTGCCAACAACCGACCGGACCCTGTCATGCCGAACCTGCTCGACTTTCCCATTACCGCCAAGTGGCCGCCCGTCCATCCCGACCGCCTGCAACTGTACTCGCTTGCCACGCCGAACGGCGTGAAGGTGTCGATCATGCTGGAAGAGACGGGGCTGCCGTACGACGCGCACCGCATCACCCTCGACAGCGACGGCGTCACGTCGCCGGCCTTCCTGTCGCTCAATCCGAACAACAAGATCCCCGCGATCATCGACCCGCAGGGGCCGGGCGGCGAGCCGCTGGCGCTGTTCGAATCCGGCGCCATCCTGCTGTATCTGGCGGAAAAGACGGGCAGGTTCCTGCCCGCCGCACCGGCGCAGCGCTGGGAAACCATTCAATGGCTGATGTTCCAGATGGCCGGCGTGGGGCCGATGTTCGGCCAGGTCGGCTTCTTCCACCGCTTCGCCGGCAAGGAGTACGAGGACAAGCGCCCGCTGAACCGCTATGTGAACGAGGCTAAACGCCTGCTGGGCGTGCTGGAAGGACGGCTGGCCGGCCGCGAGTGGATCATGGGTGACGAGTACACGATTGCCGACATCGCCACGCTGCCGTGGGTGCGCAACCTCGTCGGTTTCTACGAGGCTGCGGACCTGGTCGGCTTCGGCGCCTACCCGAACGTGGCGCGCGTGCTGGCGCGCTTCGTCGAACGCCCCGCCGTCATCAAGGGGCTGGCAACGCCGGCGTAGGCTTAGGCGTAGGCGTAACTACATCCTACATCCCAACGTCGCCGTACGGGCCGGCGATGACGACGACGTAGCCTTCCGGATCGCGCAGCCAGATCTCCCGGTGCTGCGCGTTGCGGTTCTCATGCGGTTCCTCCAGCACGGTGGCCTTCGCCGCGGTGATGCGGTCCACGGCATCGTCGAATTCGTCGGTCCAGAACCACAGCAGCGCGCCGTTGCCGATGGCGACATCGGGCTTGCCGATATGGGGATGGTGATGGGCGTCCCAGCGATGCAGCTGGAGGATCATGTGACCCTCGAACATCAGCTGCTCGTAATCGGGACCGCCATGGCCGCTCTTGCAGCCAAGGACATTCTGGTACCAGCGGCTCGATGCTTCGACGTCGCTGACGGCGATCAGGGGTTGCGCTTGCATGATGCACTTCTCCGGTGGCTGTCGTGGCCCTCCAGCATAGCACCGGAGGGCTCAGCCGCCGCGCATGCACGGCACGCCTTCAAGCCGCCAGCGCATCCGGCCCTGCCAGCGCAGCCAGCACCCCGGCATAGCGTTCGCCCGCCGCCGCCAGCACTGCGGGCGATGGCTCGCGCATGTCGTAGGCGACGAACGGCGGCTGCCACTGCAGGCCGCAGCGCAGCGCTGTCGCCTGCAATGGCCGCAGCAGCTGCGCCAGCGTGAACCCGTTGCGGCCCGCGGGGCCGTAGGCATCCTCGGGCGCGCCGGCGGTCACCGCAACGAGCAGCTTGCGGCCGGCCAGCAGGCGCCCTTCCGTATCGGCATGGACGTAGACCATGCGCGTCAGCACGGCGTCCAGCCAGTCCTTCAGCAGCGCCGGCGGCGCGTACCACTGCAGCGGGAATTGCAGCACGATGGCATCGTGGGCCAGCACTCGGGCCGCCTCGCGTGCCGCGTCGATGGCACCTTCCGGATACTCGTGCGCCAGCCGCACGACGGTGGCACAGGGTGCCGCCACGGCCAGCAATGCTTCGTTGGCGCGCGAGCGGGAGGGATCGGGATGGCAGGACAGGATCAGCGTCTTCATGGTGACTCCTTTGAGGTGGCGATGAGTCATTCTCCCGCCAGCCAGCTCATTGGTCCAACGGATAATTTGAATACCCTATAATTCACGGCATGAATTTACGTTCACTCGACCTGAACCTGCTGGTGATCCTCGACGCCCTGCTCGACGAGGCCCACGTGACGCGTGCCGCAGCGCGGCTGGCACTGTCGCAGCCCGCCACGTCCAGCGCGCTGGAACGCTGCCGCCACGTGTTCGGCGACGCGCTGCTGGAACGGGCGCCTGGCGGGCGCATGCGGCTGACGCCGAAAGCGCAAGCCTTGCGCGAGCCGCTGCGCCGGGCGCTGGCCGCGGTGACGGACGTCGTCGGCCAGGCGCCGGCCGACCTGTCGCAACTGCGGCAGACAGTGCGCATCGTGATGGCGGACCTGCCGGCGACGGCGGTCGCCGCGCAGCTGTATGCGCGCCTGCACGCCAGCGCCCCCGGCATCCAGACGATCCTGCTGCCGTGGCGCAGCGAAAACGAGGCAATGGCGGCATTGGAGAGCGGCGCGGCGGACGTCGCCGTCTGCGTGGCAGGCGCCACGGGTACGGAGCTGCGCAGCACTGTCGTGCTGCGGGAAGAGTACAAGGTGGTCATGCGCGCCGGGCATCCGGCCACGCGGCGTTTCGACGTGGAGAACTGGCTGGCGTGGCCGCACGTGCTGGTGTCGAGCCGGGGCCAGTCGGACAGCGCACTGGATCGCGTGCTGGCGACGCACGGCCGCGCGCGCACGGTCGGCATCGTGCTGCCCGCGTTCTCGATGGTCGCGCCGCTGCTGCTGGCAACGGACCTGGTCGCGCTGCTGCCCGGCCGCTGCCTGCGCGCCCCGGCGGCGCGCGGGCTCGTCGCATTCGACCCGCCGCTGGCCGTGGCCGGGTTCGACCTGTCGATGACGTGGCACGCACGGCGCGACCGCGATCCCGGCGTGCGCCACGTCACGGACGTGCTGGAAGCGCTGATCCGCGCATTGTGAACGGCGGGATCCGCCCCCGGTGGATTTCCGCACGGCTCAGCCGCGGCGCGGCGGAAGCCACTGCGCGATCGCCCACAACGCCTCGGGCACGATGAACAGCCACAGGATCGGCGTATCCGACGCGGCCAGCGTCCATGCCATCCACATCGTGAACAGCGCGCGGCCGGCGCCGTCATAACGGCCAAGGCGCGGCTGCGGATCGGCGATGCGCAGCACCGCCCACACCAGCACCAGGCTGCCCATCAGGCAGGCGAACAGCACGTGCAGCGGCGCGAACGGCGGCAGCGGCGTGCCGCCGAGGGCCGCGTTCAGCGCCTGCAGCTGGCCGTACAGGAAGGCGAACGTCCAGGGCGTGGCGAAAGGCGCGGTCAACAAAAGATCATAGATGGCGCTGGCGCGCACGATGCGACGCATGGTTGCGATGTCAAGCATGGGGACTCCCGTGATGTGATGGGACCATACTGAAGGCTGGAGTACACTCCAGGGTCAAGCATCGGGAGACGATTCATGCGTATCGGCGAAATCGCCACAGCGACCGGCATCAGCCGGGACACGCTGCGGTTCTATGAAAAGCGCGGGCTGCTGCGGGCGCGGCGCGACAGCAATGGCTACCGCGCCTACCCGCCCGACGCCGTGGACTGGCTGCGCTACATCCGCACCGCGCAGACGCTCGGCTTCACGCTGGCCGAGATCGAGGCGGAGCTGCCTTTGCTGACGGCGTCGGAGGAACGTTCCGCACCCCTGCTGCGAGCGGCATTGGCAACGAAGCTGGCCGAAATCGACCGCCGCATCGACGGCCTGGCTGCGCTGCGCGGCGAGCTGGCGCGGCGGCTGACGGACCTGCCGGCCGACTGCCCGCTGGCGCCGGCGTAGCGGCTGGGGTCAGGTCCGACATTCGGACAAACGCGCCTGACAATGTCCGAATGTCGGACCTGACCCCGTCGCTGTCGCTACGATAAACTCAACGCGCCCAGATCAGCCGCAGCCCCAGCCCGACAAACACGACCCCTGCGACGCGGTCCAGCACCGGACCCGCGCCCGGATGGCGGCCCAGCCACTGGCCGATGGTGCCGGAAAAATAGCCGAGCAATCCAAACAGTACCGCCGCCTGCAGCGTGAACAGCACGCCCAGCTGCGCCAGCTGCAGCGCCGCGTGGCCGTTCGATGCGACGACGAACTGCGGCAGGAACGACAGGAAGAACAGGATGACCTTCGGGTTGACGGCATTGGCGAAGCAGCCCTTCAGGAACAGCCGTGCCAGCGATTGATCGGCCTCGCCCGCATCGCCGATCCGAACGGCGCCGGCACTGCGCAGCGCATTGAAGCCGAGCCAGACGAGATACAGGCCGCCGCCCACTTTCAGCACCGTGAACGCGACGGGCGACGCGGCCACCAGCGCGCTGACGCCGACGACGGACAGCAGCGTGTGACTGAGGCAGCCGAAGGCGCAGCCCAGGCCGAACGCGATGCCCTGGCGGCGCCCGCGCGACATGCCCATGCCGAGCACCATCAGGTTGTCCGGGCCGGGCGACGCGGTGATCAGGAGAGCGGCAAGCAGGGAGCCGGTGAGCTGGGCGAGAGTAAGCATGGGATGCGGCCAATGAAAATGGAACGGGAGTATAGCCGCGCCGCTGCGCCGCTGCCATACTGCGGCAATGGTCACCGCCACGTTCCGCTTCGACGATACGCTGAATCCCTTCCTGCCGCGCGAGCGCCGCGGGCTGGCGTTTGCCGTGCAGTGCGCGCGGGCGGCGACCGTCAAGCACATGATCGAGGCGCTGGGGGTGCCGCACACGGAAGTGGGCGACATCACCGTCAATGGCGCGCCGGCAGCGCTGGAACTGCTGCTGATGGCGACGAGGTACACGTACCGGCGGTGGCGCCCATTGTGCTGTCGCGCGCGGAAGCCCGCTTCGTCGCCGACGCGCATCTGGGCGGCCTGGCGCGGCTGCTGCGCATGGCCGGTTTCGATACGCTGTACGACAACGCGATCGACGACGCCGAAGTGGAGGCGAACGCCGAGGAGGCGGGCCGCATCGCTCTGACGCGCGACCGCGAGCTGCTGAAGCGGCGCGGCGTGCTGCGCGGTGCCTACGTCCGGGCGTTGAAGCCGGCGCAACAATTGCGCGAGGTGTTTGCCCGCTACGGCCTCGCCGCCACGATGCGGCCGTTTTCGCTGTGCCTGGCCTGCAACGTGCCGCTGCGGGCGGTGCCGAAAGCGGAGGTCGAGGAAGCGTTGCCGCCGTCGGTGCGCGCCACGCATGCCGAGTTCCTGACGTGCGACCGCTGCCGGGGCGTGTTCTGGCAAGGGTCGCATTGGCGGCGCATGCGGGCGCTGCTGGATGATCTCGGGAGCTGAACTGCGGTCGCGGGGACTGGTAAGCCGCGGGTGTCGACGGCTTGTGCAGCACGGCGCGGGGACCGGTGCGCCGTTGGCGCCGCCGCATCACGCAGCACTCCGGGGACAGGCTCCTGTTGCAGGGCGTTCGCCCTGAAACAGGAGCCAGTCCCCGTACGCTCCCGCCGCCGACTGATGAGCACCCCGGTGCGCCGCAGCCGCTGACTGGTGAACCGCTGGGGACAGGCACCTCTCGGGCCGAAGGGCCCGCGAGGTGCCTGTCCCCGACGTTTTGCAACCGCCATAAGCGCGTCCGGCACAGTGGCGCGCCGGAGTTTCGTCAGCCTCGACGACCACGCCGGAGCCTGTTCACCAGCCGCCATCCAACGACGTATTTACACATCAAAGCCCGAAGAAAATCCCCGCCAATTGATCCATGATGCATTAATGCAAGAAAAATCACGATAAAATTGCCAGATTGCATTCAATTTGAGGAATTCCTGTGCTGGTCATTGCAGGTTGTATCGTGGTACTGGCTTCCGTACTGGGCGGCTTCGCGCTGCAGGGAGGGCACCTGGCGGCCCTGTTCCAGCCGACGGAACTGCTGATCATCGTCGGCGCGGCGCTGGGCGCGTTCGTCATCGCCAACGACGCCCGCTCGATCCGCGCCACCGTTGCCGCGCTGCCGACGCTGTTCCAGTCGCCGCGTTACACCAAGGCGCTGTACCTGGAGCTGATGGCGCTGCTGTTCGAACTGCTGACCAAGGTGCGCAAGGAAGGCATGATGGCGGCGGAAGCCGATATCGACGCACCGCACGAAAGCCCGCTGTTCACGCGCTATCCGGCCATCGTCGAAGAAGGCCGCATCCTGGAGTTCATCACCGACTACCTGCGCCTGATGATCTCGGGGAACATGGACGCGTTCCAGATCGAGAACCTGATGGACAACGAGATCGAGACGCACCACGAGGACGGCGAGGCGCCCGTCCACTCGATCCAGCAGCTGGCCGAGGCGATGCCCGCCTTCGGCATCGTCGCCGCCGTCATCGGCGTCGTGCACACGATGGCGTCCGTCGGGCTGCCGCCGTCCGAGCTGGGGATCCTGATCGCCGGCGCGCTGGTCGGCACGTTCGTCGGCATCCTGCTGTCGTACGGCTTCGTCGGCCCGGTGGCCGCGCTGCTGCGGCGCAAGCACGCCGAAAGCGCGAAGATGATCCAGTGCGTCAAGGTCACGCTGCTGGCAAGCCTGAACGGTTACGCGCCCGCGCTGGCCGTCGAATTCGGCCGCAAGGTCATCTCGCACACGGAGCGGCCGTCGTTCCTGGAGCTGGACCGGCAGGTGCGCACGGTACGGGTCAGGTAGCATGGCGGGAGCCGCCGATGCCGCCGGCGAAGCCACGCTATAATTGACGATCCCGCAACGTGCCACCGCCGAACGACCGTGAATCCACTTCTCGACAAGCTGCAACCGTACCCGTTTGAAAAACTGCGCCAGCTGTTCGCCGGCGTGACGCCCAATCCCGCCTTGCGCCCCATCAGCCTGGGCATCGGCGAGCCGAAACATCCGACACCGCCGTTCATCCGCCAGGCGCTGGCCGACAACCTGGCCGGGCTGGCCAACTACCCCAGCACCGCGGGCTCCGAGGCGCTGCGCGGCACGATCGCGGCATGGCTGGAGCGCCGCTACGACCTGCCGGCGCTGGACCCGGCCACGCAGGTACTGCCGGTGAACGGCTCGCGCGAGGCGCTGTTCGCGTTCGCGCAGGCGGTGATCGATCCCACGGCGGCCGAGACGCCGCTGGTGGTCTGCCCGAATCCGTTCTACCAGATCTACGAGGGCGCCGCCTACCTGGCCGGCGCCGAGCCGTACTTCGTCAACTCCGACCCGGCCCGCAATTTCGCGCCCGACTACGATACGGTGCCAAGCGAAGTCTGGCAGCGCGTGCAGCTGCTGTACATCTGCACGCCCGGCAACCCGACCGGCGCCGTGCTGTCGCTGACGGACTGGGAGCACCTGTTCGCGCTGTCCGAGCGCTACGACTTCATCATCGCCTCCGACGAGTGCTACTCGGAGATCTATCACGGCGACGAGCCGCCGCTGGGCGCGCTGCAGGCGGCGCACACGCTGGGCCTGTCCTCGGTGGAGCGGCCGTACGCACGCCTGGTCGTGTTTTCCAGCCTGTCGAAACGCTCGAACGTGCCGGGCATGCGCTCGGGCTTTGTCGCCGGCGACGCCGAAGTACTGAAGAAATTCCTGCTGTACCGGACCTACCACGGCGGCGCCATGAGCCCCGCCGTGCAGGCGGCATCGATCGCCGCGTGGAACGACGAGTCCCACGTTCTCGACAACCGAACGCAGTACCGCGCCAAGTTCACCGTCATCACGCCGCTGCTGCAGACGGTGCTGGACGTGGCCCTGCCGGACGCCGGCTTCTACCTGTGGGCCGACGTGAGCCGCACCGGGCTGACGGACGAGGAGTTTGCCCGCCGCCTGTACGAGCAATACAATGTCACGGTCCTGCCGGGCAGCTATCTTGCGCGCGATGCGCACGGCAGCAACCCTGGCCGCAACCGTATCCGCATGGCGCTCGTGGCCGAAACGGCCGAAGGCCTGGAGGCCGCGCAGCGCATTGTCCAATTCTGCAACACCCTGACCCATAGCAAAGCACAATCATGACTCAACAACTGCAGCAAATCATCGAACAGGCCTGGGACAACCGCGCCGAAATCAACCCATCGAACGGCAGCGCCGAACTGCGCGACGCCGTCTCGCACGTGCTGGCTGGCCTGGACAACGGCACGCTGCGCGTGGCACAGAAGGATACCGGCACCTGGGTCGTCAACCAGTGGGTCAAGAAGGCCGTGCTGCTGTCGTTCCGCCTGGAGAACAACGTCGTGCTGCCGTCCGACGGCACGATGCAGTTCTACGACAAGGTACCGACCAAGTTCGCCGACTACACGGCCGAGGACTTCGCCAAGGGCGGCTTCCGCGTCGTGCCGCCGGCTGTCGCCCGCCGCGGCTCGTTCATCGGCAAGAACGTCGTGCTGATGCCGTCGTACGTCAACATCGGCGCCTATGTCGATGAAGGCGCGATGGTCGATACGTGGGCGACCGTCGGTTCGTGCGCGCAGATCGGCAAGAACGTCCACCTGTCCGGCGGCGTGGGCATCGGCGGCGTGCTGGAGCCGATGCAGGCCAACCCGACGATCATCGAGGACAACTGCTTCATCGGCGCCCGCTCCGAGATCGTGGAAGGCGTCATCGTCGAAGAGAACTCCGTCATCTCGATGGGCGTCTACATCGGCCAGTCGACCAAGATCTACGACCGCAGCACCGGCGAAGTGACGTATGGCCGCGTGCCGTCCGGCTCCGTCGTCGTCTCCGGCTCGCTGCCGTCGGACGACGGCAAGTACAGCCTGTACTGCGCCGTCATCGTCAAGCGCGTCGACGCGCAGACGCGCGCCAAGACCGGCATCAACGAACTTCTCCGCGGCGTATAAACCGCTTGGTGACAGACACCATTTTTCGGGCCGAAGGCCCGGAAAATGGTGTCTGTCACCGGTTTTCCTCCGACCGGGACCAACGCCAGATGATCGACCGCCTCTTCCACCTGATGAAGGAAAAAAACGCGTCGGACATGTTCTTCGCGGCCAATTCCCCCGTCCACATCAAGATCAACGGCAACCTGATCCCCATCAACGGGCAGAAGCTGGAGCCGGAAAACATCGCCGCGCTGCTGGCCGAGATCTGCTCGCCCGCGCAGATGGCGGAGCTGGAAAGCACGAATGAGCTGAACATGGGCATTTCCGTGCCCAACCTGGGGCGTTTCCGCCTGTCGGCCTTCCGCCAGCGCGGCAGCATCTCCGCCGTGTTTCGCTTCGTGCCCGCCGACATCCCGCCGTTGAACGAGCTGGGATTGCCGCCCGTGCTGGCGGAACTGATCATGGAAAAGCGCGGCCTGCTGCTGCTCGTGGGCGCCACGGGCTCCGGCAAGTCGACGTCGATCGCGTCGATGCTGGATCACCGCAACGAGCTGCGCTCCGGCCATATCCTGACGCTGGAAGACCCGATCGAATACCTGTTCCGGAACCGCAAATCGATCGTCAACCAGCGCGAGATCGGCAGCGACGCGAAGGATTTCGCCACCGCCCTGCGCAACTCGCTGCGCCAGGCGCCGGACTGCATCCTGATCGGCGAGATCCGCGACCGCGAGACGATGGCGGCGGCACTGGCGTATGCCCAGTCCGGCCACCTGGTACTGGCGACACTGCACGCCAACAACAGCTACAACGCCCTGAACCGCATCATCAGTTTCTACCCCATCGAGAACCGCCCCGCCCTGCTGCAGGACCTGGCATCCACGATCAGGGCGATCGTTTCGCAGCGGCTGATCCGCTCGAGCGGTGGCGGCACGCGCACGCCGGCCGTCGAAGTGATGGTCAACACGCGCCTCGTTTCGGAACTGATCGAGAAAGGCGAGATCGGCCAGATCCGGGAAGCGCTGGAAAACAGCTTGTCGCCGGGCTCGCAGTCGTTCGAGCAGGCGCTGTACCGGCTGGTGCAGGAAGGCCGCATCACGCAGGAAGAGGCACTGGCGAACGCCGATTCCGCCACCAACCTGCTCTGGTTGCTCAACAACGGCCCCGACTCGCGCCAGGCACGGCAGACGCCCGCGGAGCAGGCGCCGCCGGCCGTCGATACCATGCCGGGCGCCTCGTTCAGCGAATTCACGCTGGACCCCTAGGGTCGCCACACCATCTCGGTGCGCGTGGCGTCTTCCGCCACCACCGCGAAGCCGCACGCGAGATACAGCTTGCCGGCGCGCGGATTGGTGCGGGCCACGGACAGCGCCAGCGGCACATTGCGCACGGCGGCTGCAGCCTGCAACTGACGCAGCAGCGTCGTGCCAAGCCCCTGCCCGCGCATCTCCGGCAGCAGCGAGATATCGACCAGACGCGTGGCCGTTGCCCCTTCATCGACAACGAGGCGCCCGACCGGCGCGCCGTCCCGCTCCACCAGGAGGTACTGCGCGTGCGGATACGTCGCCAGGTAACCGGCGCGCTGCGCCTGCCGTTGCATGGCGATCAGCGTATCGACGGCGGCCGGATCGAGGGCGACGAGCAGGCGCAGGTCGTCGCGCGTGGACACGTACAGCCGGTGCAGGAACGCTTCGTCCGCGGCTTGCGCGGCGCGTGTCGTCAGGGTCGTCAGGGTTGTCATGGCGCGCAGGCAGACAATGGCGGAACTGCTATCATCGCCCCTCCCCGACTCCGTTGCAAGTCATGAACAATATGATGAACGATAGCGAGATGCTGGGCCACCTTGGCCATGCGCTGACCGACCCGGCCCGCGAGCGTATGTCCCTGCTCGCCGAGGCAAACGCCCTGTGCGACCTGATGGAACGCCGCTCCACGCTGCCCTCGCCGGCCGGCACCACGCTGGGCCTGGACAACACGCTGCTGGACTCGGGGCTGGCGCTGTCGCCTGCCGCGGCGGCGTTGTGCGCGCGCCAGCAGTTGCGCACGATCGTGTTCGTTCGTGCCGTGCACGCGGCCATCGAAGCACAGGCGGCGACGGCGGACGGCCCGGTACGGGTGCTGTACGCCGGCTGCGGACCGTACGCGCCGCTGGCGCTGCCGCTGATGGCGCTCCTCGGACCGCGACGGGCCGTGTTCACGCTGCTGGATATCCACGAGGCATCGATCGGCCACCTGCGCGCACTGGTCGAAGACCTCGGGTTGTCCGCGTGCGTTGACGGCTACGTGCAGGCGGACGCCACGCGCCATCGCATCGATCCGGCCAGGCCGCCGCATGTGATCGTCAGCGAAACGATGAACGCGGCGCTGCGCACGGAGCCGCAGGTGGCGATCGCGCGTCATCTGGTGGCGCAGGCACCGGCTGCGCTGCTGGTGCCGGAGCGGGTCATTGTCAGCGCCTGCCTGCTCGATCCGGCCGCCGAACTGACGCCGCCGCTGCAACCGGGCGAACCGGTGCCGCCGCTGCGGCGCGACCGCATCGACCTCGGTTCCGTGTTCGAACTGAGTCGCGCCACGATCGGCGCCTGGCGCGGCCTCGATGGCACCACGCTGCCGGCGGCCACGGTGACGGTACCGCCGGCGCTGGCGCCCCGTTATGCGGCCCGCCTGCTGACCCGCATCGACGCCTTCGGCCCGCACCGCCTGGACGATTACGAAAGCAGCCTGAATCTGCCGCAGCGGCTGCCGGGCCGCCCGGTGCTGACGGGTGGCGAGCGGCTGGCGTTCGAGTATCGGCTGGGCAGCGAGCCCGGTCTGGTCTGCCGGGTGGAGAAAGCGCCGACCTGACTGTCCCACATGCGGATCGACGACGACCGGGCGCGGCGTGGTCCGCCCTGCCATGCGGGATATAATGTCGCTCCTCTTTTCATCCGCGCGACCGCCAGCCCGGCCTGCGCACCACCAGCACGCACACTTCATGATCACTCTGTATGGCATCCCCAACTGCGACACCGTCAAGAAAGCCCGCACCTGGCTGGCGGACGGGCAGCACGACTTCACGTTCCACGACTTCAAAAAACAAGGCCTGGCCGCCGACACGGTCGCGCACTGGCTGAAGCACCTGGACTGGGAAGTCCTCGTCAACAAGAAAGGCACGACGTGGCGCGGCCTGCCGGACGAGCGCAAGGCCGCCGTGAACGATGCCGCCAGCGCCAGCGCGCTGATGCTGGAGTTCCCGTCCGTGATCAAGCGCCCCGTGCTGCAAATGCCGGACACCTGCCACGTCGGCTTCAAGCCGGACCAGTACGCACACATCTTCAATACCTGACACCATGACCGCTTCCCGTACCCTTGCGCTGACCGAAAAACTGATCGGCCGCTCCTCCGTCACCCCCGAGGACAAAGGCTGCCAGCAACAGCTGATCCACGCGCTCGAGCCGCTGGGCTTCAAATGCGAAACCATCCAGTCCGGCGACGTGACGAACCTGTGGGCCCGCCGCGGCACCGAGCAGCCGGTGCTGGTGTTTGCCGGCCATACGGACGTGGTGCCGACGGGGCCCGTCGAGCAGTGGGCGTCGGAGCCGTTCTTCCCGACGATCCGCGACGGCAAGCTGTATGGCCGCGGCGCCGCCGACATGAAGACGTCCATCGCCGCGTTTGTCGTCGCGTGCGAGGAATTCGTCGCCGCCCATCCCGACCACAAGGGTTCGATCGCATTCCTGATCACCAGCGACGAGGAAGGCCCGGCCACGGACGGCACGGTTGTCGTCTGCAATAAACTGAAAGAGCGCGGCGAAGCGATCGACTACTGCATCGTCGGCGAACCGACGTCCGACAAGACGCTGGGCGACATCATCAAGAACGGCCGCCGCGGTTCGCTGTCCGGCTGCCTGACGATCAAGGGCGTGCAGGGCCACATCGCCTATCCGCAGCTGGCGAAGAACCCGATCCACCTGGCCGCGCCGGCGCTGGCCGACCTGGTGGCCGAGGTCTGGGACGAAGGCAACGAGTACTACCTGCCCACGTCGTGGCAGATGTCGAATGTGAAGGCCGGCACGGGCGCCAACAACGTCATTCCCGGCGAGATGGTCATCGACTTCAACTTCCGCTTTTCCACCGCCAGCACGGCCGACAGCCTGCAACAGCGCGTGCACGCGATCCTGGATCGGCACGGATTGTCGTACGACCTGAAATGGACGCTGTCCGGCCTGCCCTTCCTGACGCCGCGCGGCACGCTGTCCACGGCCATCTGCGAAGCGATCAAGGCGGAGACGGGCGTGGAGACGGAACTGTCGACGACGGGCGGTACTTCCGACGGCCGCTTTATCGCGCAGATCTGCCCCCAGGTGATAGAATTCGGCCCTCCCAACGCCAGCATCCACAAGATCGACGAGCACATCGAAGTGCGCTACATCGATCCGCTGAAGAACATCTACCGCCGCACGCTGGAAAACCTGCTGGCCTGACGCGGCCCATTACCGAGACCACCATGGACACTTCCATTTTCACCACGCCGCGCGACCTGCTGCGTTACGCGACCACGCGCTTCAATACCGAAAAACTGTTCTTCGGCCACGGCAGCGCCGAGACGTTCGACGAAGCGGCCTACCTGCTGCTGCATACGCTGAAGCTCCCGCTGGACAAGCTGGAGCCGTTCCTCGACGCGCGCCTGCTGCCGGACGAAGTGCAGCGCGTGCTGGCCGTGATCGAGCGCCGCGCCACGGACCGCATCCCGGCCGCCTACATCACCAACGAAGCGTGGCTGGGCACGTACAGCTTCTATGTCGACGAGCGCACCATCGTGCCCCGTTCGTACATCGCCGAACTGATTCCCGAGTACTTCGCGCCGTGGGTCAACAACCCGGAAGGCATCGAGAACGTGCTGGAACTGTGCACGGGCTCCGGCTGCCTGGCGATCATGATGGCCGACGCGTTCCCGGACGCGCAGGTGGACGCGGTGGACATCTCGCCGGACGCGCTGGCTGTCGCGCAGCGCAACGTCGATACGTACAAGCTGAATGGCCGCGTGAACCTGCTCCAGTCGGACCTGTACGCGCAGGTGCCGAACAAGAAGTACGACCTGATCGTCACCAACCCGCCATATGTAAACTCGGGCTCGATGGCGCAGCTGCCGAAAGAGTACCTGCACGAACCGCAGATCGCGCTGGACGGCGGCAGCGACGGCATGGACCTGGTGCGCAAGATCGTCGCCGGTGCCGCCGAACGCCTGACCGACGACGGCCTGCTGATCGTGGAGATCGGCAACGAGAAAGCCTTTGCCGAAGCGGCCTTCGGCCACCTGGGCCTGACGTGGCTGACGACCAGCCAGGGAGATGACATGGTGTTTCTCCTCACCGCCGACCAACTGAAGATTTAAGATGATACGTTTCAACCAAGTCAGCCTGATGCGCGGTATTAAGCCGCTGCTGGAAAACGTCGACCTGACGCTGAACCCCGGCGACAAGATCGGCCTGATCGGCGCCAACGGCGCCGGCAAATCCAGCCTGTTCGGCATGCTGCGCAACGAGCTGCACCCGGACCAGGGCGACATCGACTTCCCCGCCAAGTGGCGCATGGCCTACGTGGCGCAGGAAACCCCGCCGCTGGAGCGGGCCGCGCTGGACTACGCGATCGACGGCGACGTCAACCTGCGTAAACTCGAAGCGGAACTGGCGCGCCTGGAAGCGCTGCCGGAGTCGGAACAGAACTCGATGGACAACGGCATCGCCATCGGCGAGGTGTACAGCGCACTGGCGGACGCGGATGCGTACACGGTGCAGTCGCGCGGCGAACAGCTGCTGCTGGGCCTGGGCTTCTCGCTGGACCAGATGCAGCAGCCCGTGGCCAGCTTCTCCGGCGGCTGGCGCATGCGCCTGAACCTGGCGCAGGCGCTGATGTGCCCTTCCGACCTGCTGCTGCTCGACGAACCGACCAACCACCTGGACCTGGACGCGATCATCTGGCTGGAAGACTGGCTGAAACGCTATGCCGGCACGCTGATCATCATTTCGCACGATCGCGATTTCCTCGACGAGATCGTCAACGTGATCGTCCATATCGACGATCGCAAGCTGAAACGCTACTCGGGCAATTACTCCAGCTTCGAGCGCCAGCGCGCGGCGCAGATGATCCTGGCCGCCGGCGCGGCGGAAAAGCAGGCGCGCAAGAAGGCGCACCTGGAGTCGTTCATCGACCGCTTCAAGGCCAAGGCCTCGAAAGCCAAGCAGGCGCAGAGCCGCATGAAGGCGCTGGCGAAGATGGAAGAACTGGCGCCGCTGCGCGCCGCCGCCGAATTCTCGTTCGAGTTCCGTGAGCCGGTCAGCGCACCGAATCCGCTGCTGGTGATGGAAGATGTCGACTGCGGCTACCGCAGCGAAGATCCGCAGACGTACGAGATCCGCGAGAAGAAGATCGTCAACGGCGTGAATTTCAGCCTGCAGACGGGCCAGCGTATCGGCCTGCTGGGCGTGAATGGCGCCGGTAAATCGACCCTGATCAAGACGATCGCGGGCGACCTGACGCCGCTCGAAGGCACCGCCACCACCGGCAAGGGCCTGATCATCGGCTACTTCGCCCAGCACCAGGTGGAGATGCTGCGCCACGACGAATCGCCGCTGTGGCACCTTGCGAAGATCGCGCCGACGGTGCGCGAGCAGGAGCTGCGCAACTTCCTGGGCGGCTTCAACTTCCCCGGCACGATGGTGACGAGCCCCATCGCCCCGTTCTCCGGCGGCGAAAAGGCGCGCCTGGCACTGGCGCTGATCGTCTGGCAGCGCCCGAATCTGCTGCTGCTCGATGAACCGACCAACCACCTGGACCTGGAAACGCGCGAAGCGCTGACGGAAGCGCTGGCGCAGTTCGAGGGCACGCTGGTCGTCGTCTCGCACGATCGCCACCTGCTGCGCGCCACGACGGACCAGTTCATCATCGTTGCCGACGGCAAGCTGCAGCCGTTCGACGGCGACCTGGACGACTACAAGGACTGGCTGTTCAAGACGAAGCTGGGCAAGGGCACGGACGTGCTGCCGGCCGCCGGCAAGGAAAACAGGACCGCCTATCCGACCGCCTCGCCGATCGCCCCGCCGGCCGCGCCGAACGTCGAGAAGCGCGACAAGCGGCAAGAGGCGGAACAGCGCCAGCGCCTGTCCGCGCAGCGCAAGCCGATCGAGAACAAGATCAAAAAGCTGGAAGAGCAGATCGCCAAGCGCAATGCGCAGAAGGCGGAAGTCGACGCGCAGCTGCTGGAGCCGACGATCTACGACGCCGCCAACAAGGCGAAACTGAAAACGCTGCTGGCCGACCAGGCTTTCTATACGAAAGACCTGGAGCAGCTCGAAAGCGAGTGGCTGGGGTTGCAGGAGCAGCTGGAGGCGCTGGCTGGTTGATGCAGGTCGGGACTGCCTTCTCTTGAGCCGAAGGGCCCTGAGGAGCCAGCTCCCGACGTTGATTTTCGCAGCGTATCGGGCTGGCTGGATGCTTCTTGCTTTTACGTCGGGGACAGGCACCGACCGCCGGGCCTTCGCCCGCCGATCGGAGCCAGTCCCCGGCGGCTCGAACGTCGCAACAACTCACGCGGTTTGGCGCGCACAGGCTCGAAGCACTCGCCGGCTGATGCGCGCTGGGGACTGGCTCTTCTCGGGCCGACGGGCCCGCGAGGTGCCTGTCCCCGACGTTGATTGCTCGTCGCGCTGGCTGGATGCTCTGTGCTTTTACGTCAGCTCGAACACCCCGGCAACTCAGGCGGCGTGCCGCGCCGCCAGGTTCACCTTGCGGATCGCCATCAGCTTGTCGATATCGACGACGATCATGCGCCGCTCGCCGATCTCCCCCAGCCCCAGCAGATAGTCCACCTCGGGCGCCCCTTCCGTCTGCAGGCTGGGGAACGGCCGGATGTCGCCGTCGGCCAGGGTGACGATGTCCGTCACGCCATCCGTCACCATCCCCATCACGCACGTCGACAGGCGCAGGATGATCACGTCCGTGGTGGTATCGTGCCGCGGCGGACGTGGGCCGAAGGCGATGCGCATGTCGACGATGGGCATGATGACGCCGCGCGAGACGGCCACGCCGCTGAGGATTTCGCCGTCCGCGGCAAACCGCTCCAGCGCCTTCAGCGGCCGCAGCTCCTGCACGTTGGCGTAGTCGAGCGCGTATTCCAGGCCGCCCAGGCGGAACGTCAGGTATTGCCGTGCCGGTCGCGCGGCGTTCTCGCCACTGGGCAGGATGGCCAGCGCTGGTTGGATGTTGGGCATGATGTTCCTTTAGTCAGGCGGTGGCGGCGGTCGCAAAGCAGGGTCATGGATCATCGTAGCTGTCGGCGCCGCTTACACGTTGACGCAGCTCAACCCGCCTTCAGTCGAGACCGCCAGCTTCCCGTTCGGGCGCGGGCGGCGGCCACACCAGCGTCCCCGTACTGCCGCTCCAGACCGGGGGGCGCGTCTGCGCTTCCGCCCGCAAGCGCGTCCGTACGTCCCTGGCAGCCACGTGGTAGGCCGCGCCCTGTTCCGGGTTGTACGGCATTGCCCGCACGACGGTCTCGCCGCTCAGCATCCGCACCCGGCAGTTGGCGGTCCCGGCAACCGCGTCCTTGCGGGCTCGCGCCGCCAGCGCGCCCTCCTGCATCAGCACCTGCTGCGTTTGCGCCTGGCGCGCGGCCAGCGACAGCTGCGCCACTTCCTGCAGCGCCGGCCCCACCAGTACGGCGATCTTCTGGAACGCGCGCATCTGCTCCGGCGTCAGGCTGGCTTCGCGCTTGCGGATGCGCTGCGCCAGCGCGAGATAGGTACTGACCTCGCGCCGCCCGGTGATGGCGTCGACGGCCTCCGTGTGCCGCTGCATCAGGCGCGCGTACGCCTCCCCTCGTGATGTGAAGTCGGCGATCTCGCCATCGAGGCGCGACGTATCGGGCACCAGCGCGAACAGCGTCATTTCGCTGTGCTTGTGCGGTCCGGCACTCTCGATGACGATGCTGCGCGCCGCGATGGCGCAGCCGCTGGCATTGCCGATCACCACCTCGTCCGCCATGATTTCGCAGTTGGTGGCAATGCCGATACGCACCCGGGTACCCGTGATGATGCAGCTCTGCGCACGCTGCACGGCGACCTCGCCCGCCTTCGTCTGCAGCACGGCGTTGGCGGCCACGCCGGCCACGCGGATGGCGCCATCCATATTCACCGCCGTGCCGCCCATCAGATTGTGGCGCAACACGATGGTGCCGCCGCGCGAGACGATGCGGCCGAACACGTCGCCATGAATGGTGATGTTGCCGCCTTCGACGATGCGGTTTTCCTGCACCTCGCCGAATTCCTCGTACTCGCCCGTCAGTTGCAGATTGCCCGTCGTGCGCACGCTGACGCCTTCGCGGCTGACGATCTTCGGGCCGATCGAGATGCGGCGGCTGCGCTTGTCGACGTTGACGAAGCCCTGCACGGCCGCGACAAGGAAGTCGGTGCCGTCCAGGTGCTCGATCACGGTGCCCGTGCCCGCCACCGACACCAGTTCCAGGTCCTTCGGCACGGGCGGCTCGATGGGAATGCCGGACAGTTCGTGGCCGCGCACGCCGGCCACCGGCGGCATCTTCTTCAGCAGGCGCGTGCGTGCGCTCACCTGCGGAAAGCGATTCTGGAAGGTGTGCAGGTCGAAGCGGCCGTTGGCGCCCTCGCGCGGCGCGTTCGAGCGGTGCAGCGCATCCGTCACTTCCACGATGGCCGCGTCCTGCCCCGGCATGGCATCGCGGCGCCGCGCCACCACGCAGCGCTCGGGCTTCGTGCCGGCGATCGCAGCGCGCACGGCGATGGCGTCGATGCCGAAGCGGATGCCCTTCTGCCACATGTCGGCCACGAATTCGTCGAACCGCAGGGTCGCGCCCTGGACCGGGCCACCGCCAGCGTCGAGGAACACGGGTTCGAAGTAATAGTCGGCCTCGCCGTGGACGATCTTGACGGACTTGTACAGCGCGCGCCGCGCCAGCGCGAACGGCTCGACAGCGGCGGCGAAACGGATGGGCGCATCCGCCGCCGCACCCATAGGCGCGTCGTACAGCAGGCACAGGAAGACGTCGTAGTCGAGCCCGGAGAAGAAGGCGCCGGACAGGAACGTCTGGCCGACCACGGTCTGGCGCTCGGCAGGGGTGCTGTCGGCACGAAAGAACACACCGTCGTCGCAGTGCAGCAGCACCGGCGCCGGCATCGTGCCGGCGGCCGCCGCCGTTAAAGCGTCGCTTGATGGCTGCTTGCCCACTATGCCCCCGGCTCCAGTATAGATTCAGATTCCACGTGGAAACTATAGGAGCGGGAGGCGCTGAGCCGTTTAAGGTGGAACAAACCCGGGCCGGACGGTGCCCAAAAACAACGGGGCCGTTCTCGCGAACGGCCCCGTGAAGGAATTCAGTACTTTCGGTTAGCGGCGCGGCGTCACGGAATACACTTCCTGCCCCGCTTCATTGATCTGGCGCCGCAGGTCGCGCCGCTCGTCGGCCGTCATCCGGCTCATGCGGCGGTTCATCTCCGCATTGTTGGCATTTTCCTGCATGATGCGGCGCTGCTCCTCCGCGCGTGCCTCGAACGAGCGCTGGTCGGCGGCGTCACCCCAGCGGCTGTCGCGGAAATCGCGACGGTTCTGCTGCTGGCCGCGATCGTCGCGCCGCGGCGGACCGTCGTTCGGATTGGCCTGCACGATGCCGGCCAGCAGGCTGAAGGCAACCGCCGCGAGCAAACCGGCGGCGCGCGGACGCATCGCTGCGCCGCT
>Ga0308166_1001514_pt1 | contig 24395 bp, 22 predicted proteins | sample PhyCR2_2_FD_202137 | JGI IMG/M metagenome (GOLD analysis project Ga0308166, IMG submission 202137) | Phyllosphere microbial communities from UC Gill Tract Community Farm, Albany, California, United States - DLSLCC.R2 | ecosystem: Host-associated > Plants > Phyllosphere > Unclassified | place... | reverse complement strand
CGCCGGCGGGCACGTACTGGGACGGTGGCCTGATCGACTACCACCTGCACCTGCCCTACCAGCGCGATCCCGGCCTGGTGCTGTACCCGCACTTCACCGACCACATCGTCCCGGGCTGGCTCGACAAATCAATGCCGTGGCGCCGCGCCAAAGACGAGGCGCTGGACAACATGATCCTCGTCGCGCCATCGCCATCGTTCCTGGCCCGCCTCCCGAACGGCAAGATGCCCGACCGCGCCGACTTCAAGCACTACGGCCAGAACCACGCCGCCCGCATCCGCGACTGGACGTTTGCGATTGGCGAAAGCGAGCGGATGGCGGAGGCGCTGGCGAGGTGGGCGGAGAAGCCGGACCTCAGACTGGCAGCGGAATTCTAAAAAGCCGCTGCTGGGCTTGTGTCCACCATGGGGTCACACCCCGACATGGACACAAGCTCTGCCATGCGCTTAATCGAAAATACCTGCGCTGCGTCAAGTGCAGCGCTCTTTCCGAACAGCTCAGCTTGTGTCTTTGTCGGGGTGTGACCCCAAGGTGGACACAAGATCAGGCATAGGGCTTGGCTACAGCAGGAACATCTCCTGCAAATCGTTGAGGAAGCGCGTTCCCAGCTCGGTGGGGCGGATGATGGCGTGATCGCGGTACAGCAGGCCCTTGGCTTCGGCGGCATTGAGCTGCTTTTCGATGGTGTTCAGCGCCAGGCCCGTGCGCTCGGCGTACAGGTTCGGCGTGAAGCCTTCGCGCAGGCGCAGCGTGTTGAGCATGAACTCGAAGCCCATCTCGTCGCGCCCGATCTCGCGCTCTTCCTGCACCGGCGTGCCGGCCGCGACCTGCTCCATGTACGACTTCGGCTGCTTGTAGCGCGCCTGGCGCAGCACGCGGTGCGGGAACGACAGCTTCGAGTGCGCGCCCGCTCCGATGCCGAGATAGTCGCCGAACTGCCAGTAGTTCAGGTTGTGGCGCGCGCGGTGGCCCGGCTGCGCGTAAGCGGAGACTTCGTAATGACCGTAGCCGGCGTCAAGCGTCATCTGCGCGATCAGGTCCTGCATGTCGGCGCTGGCATCGTCGTCCGGCAGCTGCGGCGGGTACTTGGCGAAGACCGTGTTCGGTTCCATCGTCAGGTGATACAGCGACAGGTGCGGCGGCCGGTACGACAGCGCCGTCTCCAGATCGCGCCGGGCCTCGGCCAGCGTCTGCTGCGGCAGCGCGTACATCAGGTCGAGGTTGAAGTTGTCGAAGTTTGCCTGCGCGATTTCGACGGCGCGGCGCGCCTCGTTCTCGTCGTGGATGCGGCCCAGCGACTGCAGGTGGTGGCCGTTGAAGCTCTGGATGCCGATCGACAGCCGGTTGATGCCGCTGGCGCGGTAGCTGCGGAACTTCTCCGCCTCGAACGTGCCGGGATTCGCTTCCAGCGTGATCTCGGCGTCGCCGTCCAGCGGCAGAAGGGTACGCAGGTCCGACATCAGCCGGTCCAGTCCCGCCGCCGACATCAGGCTGGGCGTGCCGCCGCCGATGAATACCGTGTAGATCTTCCTGCCCCAGATCAGCGGCAGCGCCATTTCCAGGTCGGCCCGCAGCGCGTCGAGATACTGCGTTTCCGGCACCTCGCCCTTCGCTTCGTGCGAATTGAAGTCGCAGTACGGACACTTGCGCACGCACCACGGCCAGTGGATGTACAGCGACAGCGGCGGCAAAGCCGCCAGGTTCAGCGCGCCCGGCTGCAGGTACTGCGCGGCGACGCCGGCGGCGCTGTCGATGGTGCGCGTCGGCGTGGTCTTCACACCGACGGGTTTGATCGGAATCATTTCAGTTTCTCTACCAGTGCCCGTAAAGCCTGGCCGCGGTGCGACAGGCGGTTCTTCTCTTCCGGCGCCAGTTCGGCCGTGCACTTGCCCAGTTCCGGAATATAGAAGTGCGGGTCGTAGCCGAAGCCACCCGCGCCGCGCGCTTCCGGCACGATGACGCCATTCCACCGGCCGTCGGCGATGACGGGCTGCGGATCGTCGGCATGGCGCACGAACACCAGCACGCAGTAGTAATAGGCCGTCTTGTCCTCATGTGCCGCCAGGTCGGCGATCAGCTTCTCGCTGTTGCGCGCGTCCGACTTCGGCTCGCCCGCGAAACGGGCCGAGAACACGCCGGGCGCGCCGCCCAGCGCGTTGACGCAGACGCCCGAATCGTCGGCCAGTGCCGGCAGCCCGGTCAGGCGCGACGCATGCCGCGCCTTCGTCAGCGCGTTCTCGACAAACGTGAAATACGGCTCTTCCGCCTCGGGCACGCCGTACTCGCCTTGCGCGTGCACTTCGAAGCCGACGGTGGACAGCAGTTCGTTGAATTCCTTCAGTTTGCCCGCGTTGTTCGAGGCGAGGATGAGTTTTTGCGTCATGAGCGTGAGGGCATTGGTGACAGACACCATTTTCTTGCAAAGCGAAAAAGGGTGTCTGTCACCGGTTTTCTTGGGAGGCCGGTATTTTACCCCGCCAGGCCCAGGGTCTGCTTCTGCAGCGCGATCAGGTCGCGGATGCCGCCGTCGGCCAGGTCGAGCAGCCGGTTCATCGTGGCGCGGTCGAACGCGGCGCCTTCGGCCGTGCCCTGCACTTCGACGAAGTGGCCGGCGTCCGTCATGATAACGTTCATGTCGGTGTCGCAGGCCGAGTCTTCGGGGTAGTCCAGGTCCAGCACGGGCATGCCCTGGTAGACGCCGACGGAGATCGCAGCCACGAAATGCTTGACGGGGACGGCCGGCAGCAGGCCCTTGTCGACAAGCTTCGAGAACGCGTCGAACGCGGCCACCATCGCGCCCGTGATGGACGCGGTACGGGTGCCGCCGTCGGCCTGGATCACGTCGCAGTCGAGGTGCAGCGTGCGCTCGCCGAAGGCCTGCAGGTCGAACGCGGCGCGCAGCGAGCGGCCGATGAGGCGCTGGATCTCCTGCGTGCGTCCGCTTTGCTTGCCCTTCGCTGCCTCGCGGTCCATGCGCGAATGCGTCGAGCGGGGCAGCATGCCGTATTCGGCCGTCATCCAGCCCTGCCCTTTGCCCTTCAGGAAGCCCGGCACCTTCTCTTCGATGCTGGCGGTGCAGATCACTTTCGTGTCGCCGCATTCGATCAGCACGGAGCCTTCCGCGTGCTTGGTGTAGTTGCGGGTCAGGCGCAGCGCGCGCAGTTCGTCGACGGCGCGGCCGCTGGGGCGGGATTCAAATGTCATGGTGTTCCTGTTGTGGTTATCTGAGTAAGCGGGAGGATTTTTCGATGGCGCCGCGGATTTCGGCGATGGCCTTTTCGATTTCTTCCTCGTCGAACGGGTCGAAGCCCGTGCCGGGTGTGATCGTCGAGCCGTGCAGGTCCTGCGGCAGCGCATCGGTGGAGATCAGCGACGGCGTTGTCATGACTTCCGTCGGCACGTCGCCGGCGCTGGCGATGGCACCACCGTGCCAGGTGATGGCCAGGCCCGTCGCATTGTCGCCTGCAACCCCGCCGCGGCGCAACGCCGCCTGCAGCAGCTCGGGCACGGCGCGCACGACGGCGCGCGTGGACAGTGTGTCGACGATGTCCTGTTCGTCCAGCACGGCCCACAGGCCGTCCGAGCATAACAGCATCGTGTCGCCCGAGTGCAGGCTGGCCGGCGGCGACACGTCCACCCGCGGCGCCATCGCTGCGCCCAGGCAGTTATACAGCTTGTTGCGCTCCTTATGCGTGGCCCGCGCCGACTCTGGCACTTTGCCTTTTTCGATCAGGTTCTCGACATGCGAGTGGTCGCGGGTGCGCGCCAGCATGCGACCGTCGCGCAGCCAGTACAGGCGCGAATCGCCGCAATGCGCCCACGTGGCCGTGTTGTGCTGGATGAGGCAGACGACGATCGTCGTGCGCGGCGTGTCGGGCATTCCGTGCTGCGCCGTGTGGCGATGAATCTCCTGGTGCGCGGCCATGCAGGCGTCGTGCAGGAAGCGCTCCGGCCCCTTGACGGTCGGCGTGGCCTGCTGCTGGAACAGCGCGGAAATCGTCTGCAGCGCCACTTGCGCGGCCACCTCGCCGCGCGGATGGCCGCCCATGCCATCGGCCAGCACCAGCAGCAGCGCGTCGCGCGTGAAGCTGTAGCCCATGCGGTCCTGGTTGACCTCCCGCCCGCCGATCCGGCTTTCCTGGTACACGCAAAATTGCATGGCGCCTCCTACGGCTGCAGGGTATCGGGCGCGCCGGTGGGCCGTCGCAAGCGCGCCGCCAGCCGCCGCGCGAAGCCGTGCAGGCCGCGCGGCGCCGGCGTGGCCGGCGCCGGTTCCTGCAGCGCCTTCTGCAATGCGAACAGGCTTTGCGGCCGGGCCAGCGGATCGACCTGCAAGGCCCAGCGCACCAGGTCGACGAGCTGCGGCGAGTAGCGCTCGCGCAGCCGGTCGAAATGCGCGTCCATCCGGTCGTCCTGACGGCGCCCGTCCGCCGGCTGCGGCGGCGCGCCGGCCATGCAGGCGAACATCGATGCGCCGATGCTGTACGCGTCGGTCCACGGTCCCAATGTTTCCGTCTTCACGTACAGCTCAGGTGCCGCAAAGCCGGGCGTGTACATCGGCTGCAAGGTCGGAAGATCGGTATTGACGGTCTGGCGCGCCGCGCCGAAGTCGATCAGCATCGGCGTGCCGTCGGTGCGCAGATAGATATTGGCCGGTTTCAGGTCGAGGTGCAGCAGGCCGCTGGCATGCACCTCGCGCAGGCCCTTGAGCACCTGCGTGAAGATCTGGCGGATGAATGCCTCGCCGACGCGGCCCTCGTTGGCATGCCGGCGGCCGATGTATTCCTGCAGCGAGCGGCCCGATTCATAGGCCATGACTATATACACGGTGTCGTTGGCGCGGAAAAAATTCAACACTCTTACAACATTCGGGTGCGAAATGCGGGCCAGCGCGCGGCCCTCTTCAAAGAAGCATTTCAGGCCGATGCGGAAGATGGCAAGGTTGTTTTTCGATACAGAGGGCGCCAATTCGCCCGCTTGCCGCAATGCGAGGGCGCTGGGCAGATACTCCTTGATGGCCACCGCATTGCCGTCGCCGTCATAGGCGAGATAAACAATACTGAACCCGCCTGACGCAATTTTCTTTACAATGCGGTATCCAGCTAAAGCCATCCCATCCGGCAATGGGGCGTTGTTTTGTGCAGCCATAGGTTTCCTCGCCTCAACACCCGGATTGTGTGGACAAAACCAACTAATGTAAAGCTAAAATCGGGGATATCCATTGAGCATTTCCAGCATGACGGGCTACGCGGTTGCCACCAGCGAAAGCGCGGCGGGAACTCTGACAATCGAGATCAAGAGCGTCAATTCCCGTTTTCTTGACCTCCAGTTCCGCATCAACGACGACCTGCGCGCACTTGAACCCGATCTGCGTGCCGCCATCATGTCCGCCATCACGCGCGGCAAGGTCGAGATCCGTCTCAGTTTCGGCCGCAAGGCTGCCGGCGCCGGCACCCAGGCGCTCAACGTGCCGCTGCTCAACGAGCTGTCGCGCCTGCAGTCCGAAGTCAAGATCCATTTTGCCGGCGCCCAGGCGATGTCCGTGGCCGAACTGCTGCGCTGGCCCGGTGTCGTCGAGGAAGCGCAGATCGGCCAGGAGTCGCTGCAGGCCGACGTTGCCGCGCTGATGGGCCGCACGGTGCAGGCGTTCGTGACGAGCCGCCAGCGCGAAGGCGCGGCGCTGGAAGCGATGCTGATTTCCCGTATCGAGGCGATGGAAGCGATCGTCAAGCGCATCACCCCGCTGATTCCGCAAGTGGTCGCCGCGTTCCAGCAAAAGGCCATCGAGCGCATGCAGGAAGCGCTGGGCCTGGCGTCGCAGGGGTCGAACAGCAGCCTGTCGCGCCAGGACGCCATGGAGCGTATCCGCCAGGAAGTCATCCTGTACGGCATCCGTATCGACGTGGCCGAGGAGCTGGGCCGCCTGTCGGCGCACCTGTCGGAAACCCGCCACATCCTGAAAAAAGGCGGCCAGGTCGGCAAACGTCTCGACTTCATGATGCAGGAGCTGAACCGCGAAGCGAACACGCTGGGCGCCAAAGCCTCCGTCAAGGAGCTGGCGGATGCGTCGATGGAACTGAAGCTGCTGATCGAGCAGATGCGCGAGCAGGTCCAGAACCTCGAGTAAGCAGAAAAAAACCGGCGCCAAAAAAACCGGTGACAGACACCTATTTGAGAAAATGGTGTCTGTCACCGGTTTTTTTTGCGGCCTGGGGGGCCAGCAGGGCCTCAAACCAGTCCAGCGCACCGCTCCACAGCGGTTGCGCGTGCGGACGGAAATATCCCATGTGTCCCACTTTGCCGAGACCGGCGCTGCCTGCGTCGATGTCGATGCCGCGCCATGGTGCGTTGCGGTAGCCGGCCATGAAGGCGTCGCGCGAGGCCGGCGGTGCCCACAGGTCGTCGGTGGCGTTGACGGCGACGATCGGCGCGCGCACGGCGGCAAAGCCTTCGGCGACGGCGGCCATTTTCGGATCGTCGAAGAAGTAGCGCGGGAAGCGGCACCAGTAGCGCCATTGGCGGTAGACGCCCAGTGGGATATCCTCGCCCATGCCGAGCCGGCTCCAGGCCAGGTAGCCGTGTTTTTTCGTCAGCAGCGGGCCGGCGATGCGCCACATGAACAGTACCTTCAGCCGTTCCAGCGGCGGCATCCAGCCGTGCCAGCCGGCACCCGTACCGAACACGTACATGCCATCGACCTTGCCGTGATTCGGCAGCAGGCCGAACGCGTGGCCGCCGTACGAATGCCCGACCAGCAGCAGCGGCACGTCCGGCTGGGCTGTCGCGTCGACAATGGCGGACAGGTCGAGCCGCGACCAGTCGAGGAAGTCGCCGTCGAAGCCGGCCAGTGTCGCCGGCTTCGACTGGCCGATGCCGCGGTAGTCGAACGTCGTGACGGTATAGCCGCGGGCGGCCGCGAATTCGGCGAAGCGCCGGTAGAAGCCTTGCGGCACGCCGGTGGCGGCGGCCACGATCAGGCGCGCCTTTTCCGCGCCGTGTGCCGGATAGCGGATGGCGCCGAGGGGGTAGCCGTCGGCTGCCGGGATCGTCAATGGCTGGGGTGTGGGCGCGCTCATCCGTCTCTTCTGTGTGTGTTATCGACGCATCACTGTATCGGGGCGCGCGGCGTGCCATCAAGCGTTCGATTCGAAGGGTTGTTCGAAATCGGACCGCAAAATCGGTTGCTCTTGGTAAAATAGATCTTTGGGCGCGTCCCACTGATTCGAGATTGCAAATGAGCCAACACTTCTCCGGCAGCCTGTTCATGGTTGCGGCGCCGTCCGGCGCGGGCAAGTCCACCCTGGTCAATGCCCTGCTGGCGCAGGAACCCACCATCAAACTGTCGATTTCGACGACCACTCGGCAGCCCCGTCCGGGCGAGGAGCACGGTCGCGAGTACTTCTTCACGACGGCCGAGGATTTCGTCAAGCGCGCCGCCGCGGGTGAATTCCTGGAATGGGCCGAAGTGCACGGCAATTACTACGGTACGTCGCGCATCTTCGTGGAAGAGCAGATGCGTGCCGGCACCGATATCCTGCTGGAGATCGACTGGCAAGGCGCGCGGCAAGTCAAAAAACAGTTCCCGCAGGCAGCCGGCATCTTCATCCTGCCGCCGTCGATCGCGGCGCTGGAGGAACGGCTGCACAAGCGCGGCCAGGACGAACCGCACGTAATCACGCGCCGCCTGCTGGCGGCCGGGGGCGAAATCGCGCACGCCCCGGAGTTCGAGTATGCTATTATCAATGAAGAGTTTGCGGTCGCCTTATCCGAACTGAGCGCGATCGTTCGGTCGGCCCGTTGCCGGTTTGCGCAACAGGCGGCCCGCAATGCATCGCTGTTTGCCCAGTTGGGTATCCATGCCGAGCACGCCGAATAGGCCGTCCGCGCAGCAAAAATACACCCGTTATATCTACGACAAAGTTTAGGAGTTACACCATGGCCCGTATCACCATCGAAGATTGCCTGCAGAATGTGCCGAACCGCTTCCAGCTGACGCTGGCCGCAACGTATCGCGCCCGCCAGCTGCTGCAGGGTCATACGCCGAAGGTCGAAGCCAAGGACAAGCCGACCGTGCTGGCCCTGCGCGAAATCGCCGCGGGCAAGGTCGGCCTGGAAATGCTGAAAAAGGTCCCAATGTAATTCGGGATTCCATCCCTTTCGTTCCACCCAGGTTCTCCCAGAATTGACCTCACGTCGAACTCCCATGAACCTGACCTCCGCCGAGTCCGATATCGTATCCGGCAGCAACGCCGCTGAACGGCCCGCCACGCGGGCCCGGCGTCCGGCCCGCGCACGGCCGGACGGCGAAGGTCCTCCCGTCATCTCCACGTCTCCCCTTGCCGCGCCATTGACGCCGGCAGGTGTCGCCACGATCACGCACCTCACGGAAAAACTCGCCGAATACATGGCGGAAGCCGACCTGAAAAAGGTCAAGGAAGCGTACCGCTTCTCCGACGAGATGCATCTGGGTCAGGTGCGCAAATCCGGTGAGCCGTACATCTCGCATCCGATCGCCGTCGCCGAAATCTGCGCCGATTGGAAGCTGGATGCGCAGGCCATCATGGCCGCGCTGCTGCACGACGTGATGGAAGACCAGGACGTCAAGAAGGATGAACTGATCGAACGCTTCGGCGCGCCCGTCGCGCACCTCGTGGACGGTCTGTCGAAGCTGGAGAAAATCGAGTTCCAGAGCCAGATCGAGGCGCAGGCGGAAAACTTCCGCAAGATGCTGCTGGCGATGGCGTCGGACGTGCGCGTCATCCTGATCAAGCTGGCCGACCGGCTGCACAATATGCGCACGCTGGACGTGATGGCGCCGGCCAAGAAGCAGCGTATCGCCGGCGAGACGATGGAGGTGTATGTCCCCATCGCCCACCGCCTTGGCCTGAACAACATCTATCGCGAGCTGCAGGACCTGGCGTTCTCGCACCTGTACCCGATGCGTTACACCGTGCTGGCGAAAGCCGTGCGGGCGGCGCGCGGCAACCGGCGCGAAGTCGTCGGCAAGATCCTCGACTCCGTCAAGAACACGCTGACGATGGCCGGCATCGAGGCGGAAGTGTACGGCCGCGAAAAGACGCTGTACGGCATCTACAAGAAAATGCGCTCGAAGCACCTGACGTTCTCGCAGGTGCTGGACGTGTACGGCTTCCGCGTCGTCGTCGACAGCTTCCCGAACTGCTACGTGGCGCTGGGCACCCTGCACTCGCTGTACAAGCCGATGCCGGGCAAGTTCAAGGACTACATCGCCATCCGCAAGCTGAATGGCTACCAGTCGCTGCACACCACGTTGATCGGCCCATACGGCACGCCGGTGGAATTCCAGATCCGCACGCAGGAAATGCACCGCACGGCCGAATCGGGCGTGGCGGCGCACTGGCTGTACAAGAACAGCGACGCCAATATGACGGACATGCAGCAGCGCACCCACGCGTGGCTGCAGTCGCTGCTCGACATCCAGCAGCAGACGGGCGACTCGGCCGAGTTCCTGGAACACGTCAAGGTCGATCTGTTCCCCGACTCCGTCTACGTCTTCACGCCGAAGTCGAAGATCATCGCGATGCCGCGCGGCGCCACGCCGATCGATTTCGCGTATGCGATCCACACTGGCATTGGCGACCATACCGTCTCCGTCACGATCAACGGCGAACCGGCGCCACTGCGCACGGAGCTGCGCAATGGCGACATCGTCGAAGTGGTAACCGATCCGGACTCGCGCCCGAGCCCCTCGTGGCTGAGCTTTGTCCGCACTGGCAAGGCCCGTTCGGCGATCCGCCATCACCTGCGCACGATTAACCTGCCGGAGTCGATCAACCTGGGCCGGCAATTGCTGCGCCAGGCGATGGCGGCGATCAGCCTGTCGCCGGACCTGCCCGAATCGCTGATCGACCGTCTGCTGAACGAGTCGTCGGCCAAGTCGCTGGACGAGCTGTATGCCGACATCGGCATCGGCAAGCGCATGGCGGCGCTGGTCGCGCGGCACATCTTCGGGCTGCTGGGCGGCGAGTCGGCCAGCGTGCCGGTGGATCACAACAGCGCGTCCGACCTGGACCCGGTGACGATCTACGGCAGCGAAGGCGTCTCGGTCCAGCTGGCCGCCTGCTGCCTGCCGATCCCGGGCGACCAGATCGTCGGCCAGCTGCGCCGCGACCAGGGTCTGCAAGTCCACACGCACGACTGCACGGTCGCCAAGCGCCAGCGCCAGAAGGAGCCGGACCGCTGGATCGCCGTCAAATGGGGCACCGAACTGAACCGCCGCTTCGACAGCCGCATCCGCCTGCTGATCAACAACGAAAAGGGCATCCTCGCCCGCGTGGCCGCCGAGATCGGCGAATCGGACGGCAACATCACCTTTGTCGGCATGGACGAGGACAAGGAACACGTCCTGCACCAGCTGCGCTTCACCATCCAGGTCAAGGACCGCGTCCATCTGGCCGGACTGCTGCGCAATGTGCGCAAGGTCAGCGGCGTAAACCGCGTGGCCCGCGAGCGGGCGTAAAAAAAACCGGTGACAGACACCATTTTTATATCGGTGCCTGTCACTGTACCTGCACTTTGCGGGGTCGGCCACGAGGCCTGCGGGGACCATTACAAACTGCAGCGTCCTCGAGCCCTTCCCGTATTCTGGCAAGCTCGTGATCGCCAAGGTCGCATGCACTCAGCTGTCTGTAACTTAACTGGCGCTCGGCATCCGTAGGCCCTAGCTGCAGATACAGCTCATGGTGACCGAGCAAGCAATCTTCCCCCAGCCCCGCGTTGCCGCGATAGCTCGACCATCGATACTGCTCGGGGCGCTCCACCATCCCGGCGCGTACGGGATTTGCCTCGATATAGCGATAGCAATTCAGCAGGTAGTGCTCCGTTGGAACGGGGCAAGACCAATATCGCCCCTCCCATGTCGTTCCGCTACGGCCTAGCCGCCTGTTGAGATACAGGCTGTACTGTTGACCCAGGTGCTTTATCAATCGCGGCGCAACGGTGATGTCGATAAAGGACGCAAGAATGTGTACATGATTGGTCATCAGCACGTATGCGTGTACTGAGCAGCCTACGGCGCATGCATGCTCGCGCAATCGCTCCAGATAGACCATGTGGTCCGATTCGGAGAAGAAGCATGGCTGTTTGTTATGACCACGTTGAACGATATGCAGGGGCATTCCTGCCAGAAGTAAGCGAGCGCGGCGCGGCATATGATCCCTCCCAAGAAGACAGCAGCTATTGTGTAAGCCGGAATTCGGAAGGAACCTGCGCAAGCACAAATTTCGCCTTCGATGCGTGACAAAACACCGGCTGTCGCCACGCGCCGAAGGAGGCAAAAACGGTGACAGACACCATTTTTGAGAAAATGGTGTCTGTCACCGTTTTTCAGCTATTGCGTCAGCCCATCTACAGAGGAGACCTGCCTAAGCACGGAGTGGGCTCCGGATCGCGGGCGTGACGCCGACTTTCACCGATTTTCGGAAAATGGTGTCTGTCACCGGTTTATTCTGAGTTCGCTGGATAGCGTACCTCCAGAATCTCCAACTCCTCCGCCCCAGTCGGAGTATGCAAGGTGACGACATCCCCCTCCCGCGCCTTGGTGATGGTGCGGGCGATTGGGGAGATCCAGCTGACTTTGCCTTTCAGCGGGTCGAATTCGTCGATGCCGACGATGGTGATCGTGTTTTCTTCGCCGTCCTGGTTGGCGTAGGTGACGGTGGCGCCGAAGAAGATCTGGTCGCTGCCGTGGTGGACGCTCGGGTCGACGACTTCCGCCAGGTCCAGGCGCTTCGTCAGGAAGCGGATGCGGCGGTCGATTTCGCGCAGGCGGCGCTTGCCGTAGATGTAGTCGCCGTTTTCCGAGCGGTCGCCGTTCGACGCGGCCCAGTGCACCACCTTCACCACTTCCGGCCGCTCGACGTCGATCAGCTGCAGCAGCTCATCCTTGATGCGCTGGTAGCCCGCCGGCGTCATGTAGTTCTTCGACCCCGCCGGGATCGCCGGCGCCTGGACGACGTCGTCATCGTCGTCCAGGTCGGTTTCTTTCACAAATGCTTTGTTCATGAGAAGTGCGTTTCACGTATCATCCTGCTAATGCGGAACGATTGTACACATTTATGAGCACAGCCCCTTCCTGCCACGACGCGCTCTGGCACGTCTCCCGCTCCGAGCTGTACGTGATCGATCCCGCCACCCTGCGCATCCGCGCCGCTAATCCCGCCGCCTGCCGCAACTCGCGCTACAGCGCCGACCAGTTGACGACGCTCCGCCTGGTCGACCTCGCGCCGCAACTGGCACACGACGACCTCGACGGCGCTGGCGCCGATGGCAAGCCCGTCAGTACTCACTTCGCCCGCGCCGACGGCAGCCGCTACCCCGTCACGCTGCACCTGATGCCCATCCGCCACGACGATGCCCCTGCCCTGCTCGCCTGCGTCGACGACGACAGCAGCGCCATCGCCCTGCAGCGCGTGCAGTCGCGCTTCGACGCGATCGTCTCGCACACGCCAGGCCTGGTCTATCAGTTCCGGCTCGACGCGGATGGCAACCCCAGCTTTCCGTACGTCAGCGAAGGGTGCCAGGCCCTTCTGGGACTGCCGGCAGCCGAGCTGACCGCGCAACCCGAGCGCTTCCTCGAACTGGTGTTACCGGAGGACCGCCAATCGTACCTGGACGCCATGCTGTCCTCGGCCGGCACCTTGTGGGGCTGGAACTGGGAAGGCCGCATCTGGATCGATGCGTGGAAAGACGTCAAATGGATCAACCTGCGTGCCACGCCGCACAGCCTGCCGAATGGCGCCGTGCAGTGGGAAGGCATCATGACGAACATCACGGAGAGCAAGCTGGAGGGGCTGGAAGTGCGCGCCAGCCGCGCCCGCCTGGCCGAGCTGACGGCGCACATCGAAAAGGTCAAGGAGCAGGAGCGCACCCGCATCGCCCGCGAAATCCACGACGACCTGGGCGGCAACCTGACCGCCATCAAGATGGCGCTGGCGATGCTGTCGGCGCGCCTGCCGGAGGGCGACCAGGTCCTGCACGACAAGGCGGCCTATGTCGACGAGCTGGCCGATCGCACCATCGACGCCGTCCACCGCATCACGCTTGACCTGCGCCCGTCCATCCTCGACTTCGGTCTCGTGGCCGCACTGGACTGGCAGATCAAGGAGTTTTCCGCCCAGGCCGGCATCGCCTGCGGTTTCCAGACGAATACCAGGGAAGTGGATCTCGATGCCGACCAGGCGACGGCCCTGTTCCGCATCGTCCAGGAAGCGCTGACGAATATCGCCAAGCACGCCGAAGCGACGCGCGTGACGGTGCGGCTGCAGTGCGGCCGCGAACACCTGGGTGTGAAAATATCGGACAACGGCCGCGGCATCGCCCCGGCAGACCGCAGCAAGCCGGCCTCGTTCGGCCTGCGCGGCATGGCGGAACGGGCGCGCGCCCTGGACGGTACGTTGCACGTGACGCCGGCGGAAGGCGGCGGCACCGTCGTTGCCATCAAAATCCGCCGCCACGGCTACAATAGCGCATGATGATGTTGCAATATCGAAACACGCAAAGGCCAGCATGAACCAGAAAGCCACCATCAAGGTCTTCATCGCCGACGACCACGCGATCGTGCGCGAAGGCCTGAAACAGATCCTGGCCGACACCCGGGACATCGTCGTCTCCGGCGAAGCCGAAAACGGCAGCGATGCGTTGCGCCTGTTCCGCAAGTCCGGCTGTCATGTCGTGCTGCTGGACATCTCCATGCCCGACCGCAGCGGCATCGAGGTCCTCAAGCAGATCAAGAAGGAAAAACCGGAGCTGGCGATCCTGATGCTGTCCATGCACCGCGAGGATCAGTACGCGATCCGCTCGCTGAAAGCCGGCGCGGCCGGGTATCTGACGAAACAAAGTGCCCCAAAAGAGCTCGTGAATGCCATACGGCAAGTCGCAAGCGGGTTAAAATATATCAGCCCCGCATTGGCCCAGGAGCTGGCCAACCACGTGGGCGACGAGCATCAGGTTGCGCCGCATGAAACCTTGTCGGATCGCGAATACCAGACGTTGACGATGATCGCCTCCGGCAAGACGGTGGGCGCCATTGCCGAGGAGCTGTCGTTGTCCGTCAAGACCGTCAGCGAGTACCGCGCCCGCCTGCTCGTCAAGATGAAGCTGAAGAACAGCGCGGAACTGACGCATTACGCCATCAAGAACGGCTTGCTCGATTGATGAATGCTGGGTAAGTTTCAATGCTCCGAAGTAAGCCGCCTTCCACCCCTTTCTCGGTGCTTCGGTGAGCTCAGCAGTAACCTATGATTCAGCTAACAAGTATGAATCAAGCAATCAGTTATCACATGTAAAGGCTGCAGGCCAAGATGTCGAGCAAACCCAACAACCCCGCCAGCGCCGAGCAGAATCCGGCAGAGATAGCACGCGAAGCGTTCCGCCGCCTGGCGATCCGCCGCATCGCGCCAACGCCGGAAGCCTACCGCGACATCTATAACGAGATCGCCGGCATCCCGACACCTCCGCCGGCCGGCCCGACCACCGCCCCCGTTCCCGATACTGGGCCGGAAAACGTGCTGACGCGCTTTGCCGCGCGCATGACGGAGCAGCCGGGCGAGCTGGCCGACTTCGGTCGCCGCTTCAACCGCGCCGTCAAGGCCCGCGACTGGGAAGCGTACGCAGCCACGTTGTCGCAACTGGCCGAGCGGCCCGTGCGCAAGGCCGGCGGCATCGAGCTGGCACCGATGCCGGAAGGTGAACAGACGCGGCTGCTGCGCGACCTGCTGAGCCGCACGTTGACGCTGGCCGTCGCGTCGCTGCTGACGGGCACGCCGCTGGCAGCCGAGGCCGAATCGCTGGGCGCGGCAACGAAGGAAGCGTACACGGAAGCGGACCTGTCGGAAATCGCCGTGCGCCTGAAGCAGCTGTGCTACCAGATCGAACTGAAGAGCGGCGACACGGCCGAGCAGCAGGAACTGCTGCTGCGCTTGTTCCGTCTGTTGCTGGAAAACGTCAGCGAGCTGCTGGACGACGACTCGTGGCTGCGCGGCCAGGTCGACGCCGTACAGGCGCTGATCGAAGGCCCGCTGGACGCCCGCGCGCTGGAAGCGGCCACGCGCAGCCTGAAGGACGTCATCTACAAACAGAGCCAGCTCAAGCACAGCATGGCCGACGTGCGCGTCACCGTCAAAAACATGATGATGACGTTTATCGACCGCCTGGGCCAGGTTGCCGCCTCGACGGGCGACTTCCACGAAAAGATCGGCAATTACTCGGCCAAGATCAGCCAGGCGCAGGACATCAACGAACTGAACGCGATTCTCGGCGAAGTGCTGCAGGAAACCCGCATCGTGCAGGGCGAAGCGCTGAAAGCACGCGACAATATGGTCAGCGCGCGCCAGGAAGTGCAGGACGCCGAAGCGCGCATCCACGCGCTGGAAACGCAGCTGCAGCATATGAGCGAGCTGGTGCGCGAAGACCAGCTGACGGGCAGCCTGAACCGCCGCGGCCTCGACGACGTGTTCGAACGCGAAACGGCCCGTGCCGACCGCCGCGGCACACCGCTGTGCATTGCCGTGCTGGACCTGGACGACTTCAAGAAGCTCAACGATACCTACGGCCACATCGCCGGCGACGGCGCGCTGAAGCACCTCGTCAAGATCGTCAAGGAAACGCTGCGCTCGATGGACGTCATCGCCCGCTTCGGCGGCGAGGAATTCCTCATCATGCTGCCGGAAACGACCGTCGACGCGGCAGTGGCCACGATGACGCGCCTGCAGCGCGAGTTGACGAAGCACTTCTTCCTGCACGATAACGAGAAAGTGCTGATTACCTTCTCCGCCGGCGTGGCGTTGCGCCGTCCGCACGAGGAACAGACGGAACTGGTGAAACGGGCCGACGAGGCAATGTATACGGCCAAGAAGACTGGCAAGAACCGGGTGGTGGTGGCGGAATAAGCTGTATTGATGGATGCGTGAGGAAAGCCCGGTTCGCCGGGCTTTTTCTTTTGTTGTGGTCCGTGACTTCCGGGAGGCAGCACGTCGGGGACAGGCACCTGGCGCAGGCGGCGCACGGCGTGACAGGTGCCTGTCCCCGGTATGCAAACGCCGCGCGATGCATCCGAGGCTGGCACGCAAACGTATCGAGATGCATCCCAGACCGGCGCCAATCCACCCAGCGGCCTCGGATCAGCCGGGGACTGGCTCCGATCGCCCGGCGATCGGTGCCTGTCCCCGACGTGCTGGCCGAGGCAAACCATAGCAAGCAATCAATAACATGCAACGCAGGCATGCCACGGCACCCACAATCCTGCCAGTCGCAAAAATCTTTACGCAGAAAAATAATTTATTTCGCCCTAAAGTTCGCCAAAACCCGGTCGTCTAAGCGCGCCCCACCCACGCCAGAGTGTCCACAGCGCAAAAAATTCTCTCAAAAAACCCCTAAAGCTTCCCGTGGGGCAACCGTTACCAGTAACAACAGCGGCTTGAACGTCACGGAACAGCGAGACGGGCCAAAGTGAAAGAGCAAATCGCCACATACAGCAGTACAAGTTTTGGAGAAATACCATGGCATCCGTAATTAACACCAACGTCGCATCCCTGAACTCGCAGCGCAACCTGAGCTCGTCGTCTTCCGCACTGGCTACCTCCCTGCAGCGTCTGTCCTCCGGTCTGCGTATCAACAGCGCCAAGGACGACGCGGCTGGCCTGGCGATTTCCGATCGTATGAACTCGCAGATCCGCGGCATGACGCAAGCAACCCGTAACGCCAACGACGGCGTGTCGATGGCGCAAACGGCTGAAGGCGCACTGTCCTCGTCCGGCGACATCCTGCAACGTATTCGCGAACTGGCTGTCCAGTCGTCGAACTCGTCGAACTCGGCTTCCGACCGTCAGGCTCTGCAGACTGAAGTCACGCAGCTGGGCTCGGAACTGAACCGTATCGCACAAACCACCACGTTCAACGGCCAGGCTCTGCTGGATGGCTCGATGGGCACGGCGAACTTCCAGGTTGGCGCAGATGCCAACCAGCTCATCTCCGCCAACGGCGCGAACTTCCTGACGAGCACCTACGGCAACAACCGTGTCGAGAATGCCCAGACGGCTGTTTCGACCAGCAACTCGTCGGTCGCTTCCAGCGTCGTCGTGTCTGGCGGCCGTGGTACGAAGACGATCACCACCGCCAACAACGATTCGGCAAAAGTCATCGCCGCCAACGTCAACAAGCAGACTGCCGACACCGGCGTGACCGCTACGGCTAAAACGCAAGTCAACGTCAACACGGGCGGCGGCGCTGTCAGCTTCCAGCTCACCGCCGACAACTCGTCGGCTGCGGTGGACATCAACTTCACCGTCGGCGGCACGGGCTCGACGTCGGCAGATTATGCATCGGGCATCAACGCCATCAATGCACAATCGGCCAAGACGGGCGTCACCGCTGAATACGACCAGAAGAACGGCGGCATCAAGCTGACGCACGCTTCCGGCGAAACGATCAAGGTCGACAACAAGAACACCGCAGCAGCGAAGTTCAACGTGGCTTCCTACACGGCCGCCGGCGGCACGGGCACGGCTGCCGACGTCAAGGCGGGCGGCCCTGCCATCGCCAACGGCTCGATCACGTTCGACTCCGAAAGCAGCTTCGCCGTGCAGGACGCCGGTACGGGCCTGGGTGTTGGTGCAGCGGCAGGTGCAACGACGTCGCAATCGTCGTCGCTGAAGTCCGTCGCTACCCTGGACGTGACGAACTTCGACAACGCCCAGCTGGCAATCAAGATCGCCGATGCCGCACTGGCAAGCGTGAATACCCAGCGCGCCGCTTACGGTGCTCTGCAGTCCCGCTTCTCGTCGGCCATCTCGAACCTGGCTTCGACGACGGAAAACCTGTCGGCATCGAAGAGCCGTATCGTCGATACCGACTTCGCAGCGGAAACCGCCAGCATGACCCGCGGTCAGATTCTGCAGCAGGCTGGTACCGCGATGCTGGCCCAGGCCAACTCGCTGCCTAACGGCGTGATGAGCCTGCTGCGCGGCTAATCCCCGACAGTCGTTTCAACATGGTTCCCCGCCTGGTTTTCCAGTCGGGGAACTTTTTCCGTTTATAGGAGCCCATCATGACGATCGATACGCTGGGTGGTCTGCCGGGTGGCACGGGACGCGCACTGGTCGGCAACGACACGGGCGCGAACGCGACGCAGCAGGCGGGCGGCACCCGCCCGCCCGTGGTGGCAACGCAGACGCCGGATGCCGTCAAGGCCAAGGATGCACCCGTTCCCATGGATGAGCTGAAGGATGCCGTCGGCAAGCTCAACGCGTCCATGCGGGACAATGGCCGCAGCCTGGAGTTTTCCATCGATGAAGACAGCAAACGCACTGTCGTCAAGCTGATCGATGTAAGTACCAAGGAAGTCGTGCGCCAGTATCCTACCGAGGAAGCGCTGCGCATCTCCAAATCGCTGGACAGTTTCATGGGCAGGCTAATTCACCAGGCTGTCTGAAGTATCAACGCCGCCGCCTGTCGCGGGCGGCCTTTCTCCCCTCTGCCGCCATGCCGGCAGGCATCGCCTGAACTGGCACCTTTTTTGCCCTCTCAAGTCTCGTTAGATTCTGCCGATAAGGACTTATATTATCGCTTTCTCAGGAGCAAGCCGTGGCAACTTCAGGAGTCTCAGCGTCTGGCGGCATGATCGACGTCGCCAGCATCGTTTCCCAGCTGATGCAGGTCGAATCGCAACCGCTGACCAAATACGACCAGAAGACCGCTTCGTATCAGTCGAAGCTCAGCGCATACGGCTCGCTCAGCGGCGCCGTCGGCGTGTTCCAGTCCGCCCTGGGCGGCCTGACCAAATCCACCGACTTCAAGGCTTTGTCCGCAACCCCCGGCGACCCCGACGTGCTGTCCGCTTCCGCGGGCGACAAGGCCGTGGCCGGTAACTACAAGATCAATGTCAGCCAGCTGGCCCAGAGCCAGACGTTGACGACGCCCGGCGTGCTCAGCAGCAAATCCTCGATCGGCACGGGCGCGAAGACCACCATTTCGTTCCAGTTCGGCAGCGTCAGCGGCGGCTTCGGCCAGGCCGGCACGACGTTGAACAGCACGGTGGCACGCGACGGCATCAGCAACGGCTCGCTGACGATTAACGGCACCGCCATCGCCACCGACAGCACGACCACCAGCGCGCGTGCGCTGGCCGAAGCGATCAACGCGAAAAGCACGACGACGGGCGTCACGGCCACCGCCACGCCCGCCGCCACGTCCGACACGCTGTTTGCCGGCTTCGGCAACGTGGCGACGGGCGCGGACGGTGGCTATTCGCTGTCGGTCGGCGGCGTCCAGCTGGCCGCGCAAGGCGCCAACACGGCAGCCGGCGCCGGCATCACGGCCGCATCGCTGGACACGGCGTTGACGGACCCGAGCACCGTGCTGACGGCCCTGACCAACGCCGGCATCACCGTCAGCGGCAAGGCCGCCGACGGCACGCTGAAATTCACCCGCACCGACGGCAGCAACCTGACCGTGGAAGAAGCCGTCACCGGCAGCCCGGCGGCGGTCACCGGCGGCATCGGCAACGGTTCCGGCCAGGTCAACGGCGGCTCCAGCGCAACGGCCATCAGCGGCATCTCGCTCAGTTCCACGGAAGCGAGCCCGATCACGATCGCCGGCAGTAATCCGGCCGCGGCGGGCCTGACGGCCGGCACGGGCGGCAGCTACCTGGGCGGCGCGTTCACGCAGGATGCGAGCATCGCCTCGGGCGTCGTGACGATCGATGCGACGAACAACTCGATGGAAGGCATCCGCGACGCCGTCAACAAGGCCGGCCTGGGCGTGACCGCCACCATCGTCTCGGACGGCAGCGCCAATCCGTATCACCTCGTCTTCACGTCGAACGCGACGGGTGCGAATGCGTCGATGAAGATGACGCTGACCGGCGACGGCACCGACCCGCCGGACAGCGCGCTGGCGGACATGCTCAGCTACGACCCGGCCGGCTCGCAGAAGATGACGCAGACGTCGGCCGCGCAGGACACGAAACTGACCGTCAACGGCATTGCCGTGCAGAGCCACTCGAACAACGTGGGTGAGGCGATCCAGGGCGTCACGTTGACCGTCAAGGAAACGGGCTCCAGCACCCTGAACATCAGCAAGAACACGGGCACCGTCAAGACCAACGTGGAATCGTTCGTCAAGGCGTACAACGACCTGAACGCCACGCTGAAGAAGCTGACGGGCTACAACGCCGAGACGAAAACAGGCGGCGCGCTGCAGGGCGACTCGACGGCCCAGTCCGTGCAGTCGCAGGTGCGCCGCATGATGACGACCAGCATCACCGGCCTGACGGGCAGCCTGACGACCTTGGGCCAGGTGGGCATCAGCTTCGACAAGGACGGCACGCTGAACCTCGATTCGGGCAAGTTCTCGAAAGCGCTCGACACGTCGTTCGACGATATCGGCGCCCTGTTCGGCGCCGTGGGCCGCTCGACCGATACGCTGGCGTCGTTCAAGAGCTCGACGTCCGCCACCAAGCCCGGCACCTACGCGCTGACGGTCACGCAGATGGCGTCGCAGGGTTCGCTGACGAGCAGCGCGGCCGTGCCGGCCAGCACGACGATCGCGTCGAATACGACCTGGGCCGTGACGCTGAACGACGGCGAGCCGACCAATGCGAAAAACACGACCAACGTGACGATCCCGGCCGGCACCTACACGGCGGCGGAACTGGCGAAAGTCTTGCAATCGTCGATCAACGGCGCCTCCGCGTTCTCGACGGAGGGCAGCTCGGTAACGGCATCCATCGGCAGCGATGGCAAGCTGCAGCTGTCGTCGGCGAAATACGGCTCGACGTCGAACATCGCGCTGGCCAGCGTCAGCGGCACCACGACCGACAGCCTGTTCGGCGGCGCCACGCCGGCGGCCGGCAAGGACGTGGCGGGCACGCTGGGCGGCCACGCCGTGACGGGCAGCGGCCAGACGCTGACGGGCCTGGCGGGCACCGACGTGGAAGGCCTGGTGGTCGAGATCACGGGCGGCGCCACCGGCGACCGCGGCAACATCAGCTTCTCGCAGGGCTATGCTTACCAGCTGAACAACCTGGCCACGACGATGCTGAGCAAGACGGGCCAGATCACCAGCCGTACGGACGGCATCAACAAGTCGATCGCGGACGTCGCCAAGCAACGGGCGACCTTCGCCGACAAGCTGACCGGCATCGAAGCCCGCTATCGCGCGCAGTACAGCAGGCTGGACGTCATGCTGTCGCAAATGCAGACGACGTCCAGCTACCTCACGCAGCAGCTGGCGGCCATTGCCGCCAACAGCTAAGACAGTAATAGGAGAAACACATGTTCGGAAGCCCACAGCGCGGTGTCAACGCGTATGCCAAAGTCGGTCTGGAGACCGGCATCGCGGCCGCTTCGCCGCACAAACTGATCGTGATGCTGTACGACGGCGCCATCGTTGCTATCCTGAACGGCATGACGCATATGAAGGCCGGCAATATCGAGGAGAAAGGCAAGGCCATCTCGAAAGCCATCCAGATCATCGACAACGGCCTGCGCGCCAGCCTCGACCGCGAAGTGGGCGGCGAGATCGCCCGCAACCTGGATTCGCTGTACGAATACATGAGCTCGCGCCTGCTGATGGCCAACCTGCAGAACAGCACCGACATCCTGGAAGAAGTGCGCGGCCTGCTGGCCGACCTGCGCGACACGTGGAAGCAGATCGGCGACGAGCCGACCGGCGCCGCGCCGCTGCGCTCCCCTTCGATGGCCCACGGTTAAAGGAACACAGGAATGACGATGACGAATCAGGACGTGATGACCGTGTACGCGGCGATGGGTGAACTGACGAGCCAGATGGTCGCGGCGGCCAACGACTCGGACTGGGATCGCCTCGAAGCGCTCGAGCAGCGCATGTCCAACCACGTGGCACTGCTGAAGACGGCCGAAGGCAGCGTCAAGCTGGAAGGCGAACAGCGCCAGCGCAAGGTGTCGCTGATCAAGCAGATGCTGGCCGACGACCGCAAGGTACGCGACATGATCGAGCCGTGGATGGCCCAGCTGTCCAAGCTGATCAACAGCACCGGTACCGAGCGCCGCGTGCATAACGCCTACGGCGCCGTCTAAAAGACCACAACGCCGTGCAGCGGCTCGATACCCCCGGGCTGCGGCCCCTGGCACCGGTCGGCGCGACGCCGATCGTTGCCGACCCGCGCCAGGCGGCATTCCAGCGCGCGCTGCAACCCCTCGTCGGCCAGACCGTGCAGGGCGCCGTGCTGGCGAAGATGTCGGACGGGTCGTTCCTCGTCCGTGTGGCCGACACCAATGCCCGGATGATGCTGCCGGCCGGCGCCGACGTGGGCGCCGACGTGCCGATGACCGTCGTGGCCGCCCAGCCCCGCCCGCTGCTGCAGGTGGGCACGGAGCCGGCGCAGAGCCCGGTCGTGCACACGCAGACCGGCGCTGCTGCGCGGGGCGCCGCAGCGCTGCTCAGTAAGGCGCCGTTGACGCCGAGCGAACAACTCCCCCAACTGGACCGCAACACGCCGCAGGCGACCTTGAGCCCGGCCGCGCGCGCCATCGCGACGGCGCTGACGCAGGCGTACACGGCGCCCGGCGCGCCCGTCGTCATTCTCGGCAAGACACCGCTGGTTGCCACCGGCACGCCCGTCCCCGAACAGCTGGGCAAGCAGCTGCAGAATGCGCTGGGCGAGTCCGGACTGTTCTATGAATCGCACGTGGCCGAGTGGGCCGAAGGCAAGCGGCCGCTGCAGGATCTGGCGCGCGAACCGCAGATGCAGCGTCACGCCGAGACGCAGGGACGGCAGTCGCCGGCGGAGAGCGCGGCGCGGGCGCTGGCGGGACCGGACCTGTCGGCGTCGCAGATGATCAACCAGCAACTTCATACGCAGGAACAGGGCAAGGTGCAGTGGCACGGCGAAGCCTGGCCGGGGCAGCCGATGCAGTGGGAAGTGCGACGCGACGAGAGCGACGGCCGTTCGAAAGGTCAGGGCCGCGATGCCCACGAGGACGCGCCGGTATGGCGCAGCGGCGTGAAATTCCGTTTCCCGCTGCTGGGCAAGGTGGCGGCCAACGTCACGATGGTGGGCGACCAGGTGCACGTGCAGGTGCAGTCCGGTGACGAAAGCACAACGGAAACGCTGCGGGCGTGGGCCAGCATGCTGCAAGGGGCGCTGGACGCCGCCGGCGCGCCGCTGACGTCGCTCAGCATCGGCACGACAGAGGCGGAAGGCGACCATGCAGCGTGACGACAGCGCGCCGCGCCGGCCCATGCAGAGCGCCGTCGCGCTGGCGTACCGCGACGGCCAGGGCGCGCCGAAAGTCGTGGCGAAAGGCCGCGGCCTGGTTGCCGAACAGATCATTGCCGTTGCCGCCGAGGCCGGCGTCTACGTGCACGAATCGAAGGAGCTGGTGTCGCTGCTGATGGACATTGACCTCGACCGGCAGATCCCGCCCACCCTCTATCGCGTCATTGCGGAACTGTTGGCGTGGCTATATCATATTGAATCGGCGCAAAAGTCTGGCCTGCCACCGCCCCCGGCACCGGCCCTTTCCGCTCCCCCCACCACCTCAAGCACACTACCCTGATGTACCCTTTTCTTTCTGATGCGGACATGGACAACTGGCACGATTTCGAGGTGGGATCGCGTCGGGAAATCCTTGCGCTGCTGCGCGGCATTTCCGAAAAAAAGCAGATGATCCGCATGCTGCCCCTGGGCGACAGCGACATGTGTGTCACCACCATTCTGCACGTGGACAGCGATACCGACTCGGTGCTGCTGGACCGCCCCTCCGACCCGGAGGAAACGGCGCGGCTGATGTCGGGCCGGCCCGTGTCGTTTGAAACCACGCTGGACAATATCCGCATTATTTTCGGTACCGAAGTGATGCAGCTCGGCATGCTGGACGCCGTACCGGCGCTGAAGATACCGCTGCCAAGCAGCCTGATCCGCCTGCAGCGGCGCGAGTTCTACCGCATGCCGACGCCGGTCGGCAATCCCGTGCGCGTGACGATTCCGATGTCGGAAGAGCAAGGCGGCGGCGAGGCGGCGTTTCCGCTGTCCGACATCAGCTGCGGCGGCATTGCCATCCTGGACAACCGCTTCGTGCTGGGCGACTCGATCGGCCACGAATATGCCAACTGCCGCATCGAGCTGCCGGAGATCGGTCCGATCGTCACGGGCCTGCAGATCCGCAATTCGCAGGAGATGACCCTGATGAACAACAAGGCCAACCGCCGCCTGGGCTGCCAGTTCATCGACATGAGCGCCGCCGCGATGAGCGCCGTGCAGCGCTACATCACCAAACTCGAACGCGAGCGCAACGCCCGCATGGCCGGGCTGAGCTGAAAGCGATAAACCGGTGTCAGACACCGGTTTTCTCCGCCCTTCACTGCTGACCAAAGCAAAA
>Ga0308166_1001506_pt1 | contig 24481 bp, 22 predicted proteins | sample PhyCR2_2_FD_202137 | JGI IMG/M metagenome (GOLD analysis project Ga0308166, IMG submission 202137) | Phyllosphere microbial communities from UC Gill Tract Community Farm, Albany, California, United States - DLSLCC.R2 | ecosystem: Host-associated > Plants > Phyllosphere > Unclassified | place... | reverse complement strand
CTCGACAACGTATGTCTGAATCATACGCACCTTTCTTGCATTTCAAGTTCGATCTTGACTCCCCCAACGTCCGCAGTTGGCCGATAAGGGACATTGAACTGCTCAGTGTACGAGATCGTTGCTATCGAGACAAATGAAGGATTTTGTTAACGCCTTCATCGTGCGCGTCAACTTTTCTTGACGCAGTGACAGTTGTCAACTAATCTTGACGCACTCAACCACGGAGATCTCCATGACCACCGTAGCGCCCACCCAGCCTGCCCCGCTGTCGCCCCAACAGCGCACCAGCCTGCAGCAGTCCATCGAAGCCGCCGTGGCCGCCCATGCCGGCCTGGACCATGCCCCCGAAACCGAAGCCGACAACGCCCTGCGCCTGCTGGCATCGAGCAGCGCCGCCCTGCATATCTGCGAGGCACTGCAAAAGGAAGCGGTCGGCAAGGCGCGCCAGGCCGGACGTTCCTGGGCCGAGCTCGGCACGCTGATGGGCATCACCCGCCAGGCGGCGCAGCAGCGCTTCACGCCGTCCGGCAAGAAGGAATGGTTCGCCAAGGAGTGGATCGCGACCTGGGACGACATCGAGATCAAGGTGCGCAATTCCTGGAACGATGGCCTGAAGCTCTTCGTCGACGGCGAACAGGTGGCCGAGAACGGCAGCATGTTCGCGCTCGACAAGACCCGCCCATTCATTGCCGCCACCGTCGCGCGTGCCGACGGCAAGACCTTCCTGGTCGAAATCTTCGCCTATGCCCTGCTCACAGTCAGCATCAAGATCGTGGTGGACGGCAAGCAGATCGCAGGCGACGTCTTCTAAGGCTTACTCGACCGCCTTCACCATCGATTCGATCACCTTCTTGGCATCGCCGAACACCATCATGGTGTTCGGCATGTAGAACAAATCGTTGTCCAGTCCCGCATAGCCGGATGCCATCGAGCGCTTGTTGACGATGATGCTCTTGGCCTTGTAGGCCTCGAGGATGGGCATGCCGGCGATCGGCGACTTCGGGTCCTTGGCCGCCGGGTTGACCACGTCGTTCGCGCCCAGGACCAGCACCACGTCGGTCTGGCCGAATTCGCCGTTGATGTCTTCCATCTCGGCCACCTGGTCGTAGGGCACCTCGGCCTCGGCCAGCAGCACGTTCATGTGCCCCGGCATGCGCCCCGCAACCGGGTGGATCGCGTAGCGCACCGTGACGCCGTGTTCGGTGAGCTTGTCCACCAGTTCCTTTACCGAGTGCTGGGCGCGCGCCACCGCCAGGCCGTAGCCCGGGACGATGATCACGGATTCGGCGTTCTGCAGGATGAAGGCGGCATCCTCGGCCGAGCCGGACTTCACCGGACGCTGTTCCTTTGCCCCGCCCTCCTCCGCCGCCGCCTCGCCGCCGAAGCCGCCCAGGATCACGTTGAAGAAGGACCGGTTCATGGCCTTGCACATGATGTAAGACAGGATCGCGCCGCTCGAGCCCACCAGCGAGCCGGCGATGATCAGCATCGAGTTATTCAGCGAAAAGCCGATGCCCGCCGCCGCCCAGCCCGAGTACGAGTTCAGCATCGACACCACCACCGGCATGTCGGCGCCGCCGATCGGGATGATGATCAGCACGCCAAGCACGAAAGACAGCGCAGCCATGATGGCGAACGGCGTCCAGGCCGGCTCCACCGCGTCGGAGAAGCAGAACACCAGCCCCAGCGCGATGATGGCGATCGCCAGCACCAGGTTCAGGATGTGCTGGCCCCCAAAGCGCACCGGCGCGCCCTGGAACAGGCGGAACTTGTACTTGCCCGAGAGCTTGCCGAAGGCGATCACGGAACCGGAAAAGGTGACAGCGCCGACGAAGGTGCCGATGAAGAGTTCGAGCCGATTCCCGAAAGGCAGCGCGCCGCCGCGCTCGGCGATGTTGAAGGCCCAGGGCTCGGACACGGCCGCCACCGCGATGCACACGGCCGCCAGGCCGATCAGCGAGTGCATGGCCGCCACCAGTTCCGGCATCTTGGTCATCTCGACCTTTTTCGCGGCATAGGCGCCGATGGCGCCGCCCACCACCACGCCCAGCAGCACCAGGCCGAAGCCCATGCCGCCCCTGCCCTGCCCCGCCTGGGCGGCAAACTCGGCCTGCAGCTTGAAGATCAGGGCCACCGTGGTGGCGACCGCGATCGCCATCCCGGCCATGCCGAAGGTATTGCCCATGCGCGCGGACGACGGCGAGGACAAGCCCTTCAATGCCTGGATGAAGCAGACCGAGGCCACCAGGTAGAGCAGCGTGACCATGTTCATGCTGATCATGTTCATGCGGCCTCCTTGGAGGTCTTGGCGGAGGTGTTGGCAGAGGTATTGCCGGATTCGCCGGCGGCGGCTTTCGGCGCGGCCGCTTTCGGTTCCTTTTTCTTGAACATCTCCAGCATGCGCTGGGTGACGAGGAAGCCGCCGAACACGTTCACCGCGGCCAGGGCGACGGCCAGCGTGCCCATCGCCTGGCCGAGCATGCCCTCGGTGAGGCCGGCGGCGAGCATGGCGCCGACGATGATGATGGCGGAAATCGCATTCGTCACCGCCATCAGCGGCGTGTGCAGCGCCGGGGTGACGGTCCAGACGACGTGGTAGCCGACGTAGATCGCCAGCACGAAGATGATCAGGTTGATGATGGTGTGGCTGATGTCCATTCCCGTCTCCTTTGTTCTTGGCCTGTTGTATGCGCAGCCTTATTTACGTAAAGCTTCGCCCTGGTGGCACAGCAGCGTGGCGCGCACGATCTCGTCTTCCAGGTCGATGTGGAACTTGTCTTCCTTGTCGAACACCAGCTTCAGGAAATCGAGCACGTTGCGCGCGTACAGGGCCGAGGCGTCGGCCGCCACCAGCGCCGCCAGGTTCGGCTCGCCGATGAGGGTCACGCCGTGCTTGACCACGGTCTTGCCCAGTTCCGTCAGCGGGCAGTTGCCGCCCTGCTCGATCGCCATGTCGACGATCACCGAGCCCGGCTTCATGGCCTGCACGGTTTCCTCGCGAATCAGGACCGGCGCCGGACGGCCCGGGATCAGGGCGGTGGTGATGATGATGTCGGCCAGCTTCGCGCGCTCGTGCACGAGCTCGGCCTGGCGCCGCATCCACTCGGGCGGCATCGGCCGCGCATAGCCGCCCACGCCCTGCGCGATCTCGCGCTCTTCGTCGGTCACGAAGGGCACGTCGATGAACTTGGCGCCGAGCGATTCCACCTGCTCCTTGACCGGCGGACGCACGTCGGACGCCTCGATCACGGCGCCCAGGCGCTTGGCGGTGGCGATCGCCTGCAGGCCGGCCACGCCCACGCCCATGATCAGCACGCGCGCCGCCTTGACGGTGCCGGCGGCCGTCATCAGCATCGGCATGAAGCGCTGGTAGGTGTTTGCGGCGAGCATCACGGCCTTGTAGCCGGCGATGTTGGCTTGCGAGGACAGCACGTCCATCGACTGCGCGCGCGTGATGCGCGGCGCCGCTTCCAGCGCAAAGGCGGTCAGGCGGGCTTGCGCCATGGCGGCGATGTTGTCAGGATCAAAAGGGTTCAGCATGCCGACCACGACCGTGCCGGGTTGCATGCGCGCCCGCTGGGCGTCGTTCGGGGCGCGCACTTTCAGCACGATCTCGGCGCCGAAGGCCTCGTCCGCGCCGACGATGGCGGCGCCGGCGGCGGCGTACGCTTCGTCAAGGACGGCGGCGTGCAGCCCGGCGCCGGACTGGACGAGGACCTGGTGCTTGCCCGCGAGCTTCTTGACCGTTTCTGGAGTGGCCGCCACGCGCGTTTCGCCTGGTCGTGTTTCCGCCGGAATGCCGATTCTCATGCACGCCTCCCTTCGTATGGGTGTTGTGTTCACAATCTAACACGTAAACATGCACAAGAATCTACTGATAATGACAAGTCGACCCGGCTCGGCCTTGTGATGGTAAATACGATACAGCCGAGCCGACTTTGCACCATTTTCTGTATCAATTCTGCCTTCTTCGGGCTTTTTTGCTGCATTGCACACGTACTGTCGAGCAACGCTTTGCGTGGCGCTGTAGAATATCGGCTCATTTCCAAGGACGCGCATGACCCATACCTTCAGACCGTCAGTCACCGTTGCCGCAATCATCGAACGCGATGGCCGTTTCCTGCTGATCGAAGAAGAAACGAGCGAAGGAATCAGGCTGAACCAGCCGGCCGGTCACCTCGACCCGCACGAATCGCTGGAACAGGCGGTGGTGCGCGAATCCCTGGAAGAAACCGCGCACGAGTTCATTCCGGAGGCGCTGGTCGGCATGTACATGTCGCGCTACCACTCGAAGTCGCGCAACGCCGACGTCACCTATCTGCGCTTCACCTTCTGCGGCAAGGCGGGTAAACAGTATGACCAGCCGCTCGACGAGGGCATCCTGCGCACCCTGTGGATGACGCGCGACGAAATTGCCGCCTGTCCCGAGCGCCACCGCAGCCCGATCGTGCTGCAATGCGTGGACGATTACCTCGCAGGCAAGCGCACCGAACTGGCGCTGCTGCACACCCACCCATCGGTGTTCGAAGGTGGGCTGACCACCACCAACCAGGTTTGAATCGGATTTAAAAGCAAATGAGCAAGAAAAAAGTCGTGATCGGGATGTCGGGCGGAGTCGACTCCTCGGTCGCGGCGTGGATGTTGAAGGAACAGGGCTACGACGTGGTCGGCCTGTTCATGAAGAACTGGGAAGACGACGACGACTCCGAATACTGCTCGACGCGCCAGGACTGGATCGACGCGGCCAGCGTGGCCGACGTGGTCGGCGTCGACATCGAGGCCGTCAACTTCGCCGCCGAATACAAGGACCGCGTGTTCGCCGAATTCCTGCGCGAATACCAGGCCGGCCGCACGCCGAACCCGGACGTGCTGTGCAACGCCGAGATCAAGTTCAAGGCCTTCCTCGACCACGCGATGAAGCTGGGCGCCGACCTGATCGCGACCGGCCACTACGCGCGCGTGCGCGAAAACGCAGCTGGGAAATTCGAGCTGCTGAAAGCCTTCGACCACACCAAGGACCAGAGTTATTTCCTGCACCGCCTGAACCAGGCGCAGCTGTCGAAGTCGCTGTTCCCGCTGGGCGAGATCCCGAAGACCGAGGTGCGCAAGATCGCCGAGAAGCTGCAACTGCCGAACGCGGCGAAAAAGGATTCGACCGGCATCTGCTTCATCGGCGAGCGCCCTTTCCGCGACTTCCTGAACCGCTACCTGTCGCACAAGCCGGGCCCGATCAAGCTCGACAACGGGCAAACCGTGGGCGAGCACATCGGCCTGTCGTTCTACACGCTCGGCCAGCGCAAGGGCATCGGCATCGGCGGCCTGAAGTCGCACAAGAATGCCGACGGCACCAGCGAGCCCTGGTTCGTGGCGCGCAAGGACATCGCCAGCAACACCCTGTACATCGTGCAGGGTCACGACCATCCGTGGCTGCTCTCGAGCAAGCTGGAAGCGGGCCAGGCCAGCTGGGTCGCGGGCGAGGCGCCGGAACCGCGCCTGTTGTCGGCCAAGACGCGCTACCGCCAGCAGGACGTGGCCTGCGCGGTGCGGGCCGAGGGCATGGACCGCTTCGCGCTCGATTTCACCGACCCGCAATGGGCCGTGACGCCGGGCCAGTCGGCCGTGCTCTACGACGGCGACATCTGCCTGGGCGGCGGCATCATCGACGGCATGCAGCCGGCCTGAGACATCGAGCCCGCCGGCAGCGAGCGGGAAGCCTTGCAAGCGCAGGCGGCGTCAATAAAAACGGCGCACCGGAATCCTCCGGTGCGCCGTTTCTGTTTGTCGCGGCATGGCCCCGGACCGCGGGCCAGCCGGTTTCATCCCGTTCTCAAGCGCAGGCCAGCGCCGCAACCGGCAGCGGCGCCGCCTTGCGCTCGCGCGGCAGCGTCCATTTTGCGCAGATCCAGCGCTCGAAGTCTTCCGGCGCCTGCGGCCGCGCATACAGGTAACCCTGCACCTGGTCGCAGCCATCGGCCAGCAGCAGGGTCGCCACCATCGCGGTCTCGACGCCCTCGGCCACCACACGGCGCCCGAGGTCGTGCGAGAGCTTGATCATGGTGCTCACCAGCGCGCGCTTGTGCTTGTCGGTGTCGAGGTCGCGCACGAAGCTCTGGTCGATCTTGACCACCTTGGCCGGCACGCTTTGCAGGTAGGCCAGGCTGCTGTAGCCGGTGCCGAAGTCGTCGATCGCCAGGTGCACGCCGACGGCAGCCAGGCTTTCCAGGGTGTGCATGGCCAGCGCGCGGTTCTTCATCAGCGCGCTTTCCGTGATTTCCAGCGCCAGCGCCTCGGCCGGCAGGTCGTGCCGGCGCAGCAGCTCCAGCACGTGCGCGCAGAAGTCCGCTTCGGTCAGGTTCACCGCCGAGACGTTCACCGCCATTTGCAGCTTCAGGCCGGCATTGCGCCATGCCGCCAGTTGCTGCAGCGCGCGCGCCAGCACCCAGCGCGTGGTGGCCCGTGCCAGCGAGGTCTGTTCGATCAGGGGGAAGAATTCGCCCGGCGACACCTCGCCCAGCACCGGATGGTTCCAGCGCAGCAGGGCCTCGGCGCCAAGGCAGCGGCCGGTGGCCAGTTCGACCTTCGGCTGGAACACCAGGCGCAGCTGGTCCGCGCTCTCGAGCGCGGCGCCGAATTCGTTCACCAGGTAGAAGCGGCGCAGGAACAGCGCGTTCTGCTCGGCCGAGAACACGCGCACGCGGCGCGAGCCGTCGAGGGCGTCATGGGCGGCGCTGTGCATGTCGCGCAGAACCTCGAGCGTGTCGCTCTTGCCGACCCGGAACGGCGCCACGCCGATGGTGGTGGTGGTGACGAAGCGCGACGTGGTGGCATCGGCGCGCAGCGCGAGCCAGCTGCCGAGCCAGTCGCAGAAGCGCTGGACGTCGGCGCCGGGCTCGGCCAGGAACACGAACTGGGTCGGCGCCACGTGGTAGACCTTGCGCCCCGGGCCCAGCGCGGCGCGCAGCATGCGCACCGCCTCGCAGACGATCTCGTCGAGGTAGCCGGCGCCCAGCGCGCGCATGGCGTCGCTGAGCTGCTCGGGGGTGGCCAGGTTGACCATCGCCGCCAGCCGGTCTTCGCCGAGCGGGCGCTCGTTGGCCAGGTCGCTCATGTCTTCGACGAACTGGCTGCGGTTCGGCAGGCCGCTGGTCGGGTCGATGCGGCCGATCGCGTGCTGCAGCTCGATCTGGGCCATCACCATCGAGGCCAGGTCGGACAGGCCTTCGCGCTCGGCTTCGGTGATCGCGCGCGGCTCGGTGCCGAGCACGCACATCGCGCCCAGGCAGTGGCCGTCGCGCGTGAGCAAGGGCGCGCCCGCGTAGAAGCGCACGCCCGAGCGCGCCAGGTGGCTGTCGTGGAAGCACTCGTCGGACCGCATGTCGTTCACCACCAGCATGTCGCCGTTGTCCACCACCTTCGAGCAGGGTGCGTTGTCGCGCGGGATCGAGGTGTGATCCACGCCCACACGCGACTTGAACCACTGGCGATCGGCATCGGTGAGCGACACCGCCGCGACCGGCAGGTTGAACAGCTGGGCCGCCATGCGCGTGATGCGGTCGAAGGCTTCGCTCGGCGGCGTGTCGAGCAGTTCCAGCTTGCGCAGAGCGTCGAGACGCTCTGCTTCCTGTTGTGCGGACAATGAGTGATGGGACATGACTTCCTCGACGCGCCGAGCGCTGAATTCAAATGACGAAAATGATGGTGAAGTACATTTTGATCGTCAAATTTCCAAACGTCAACATAAATTACACCAAATAACGCCGCAATTGTTGGAAAGTGGACGATAAGTGATGTTTTGTGGCAACTTGATTCATCAAATTCGATAAATTTTACGCGTCATCAAGTAGAATGCAACATTCGGTATTTCTTAGTTGAAAGAATTTTTGTCATGCCTGCGCATCCTTCCGACCACTCGGACGATCCGATCCTTACCACCCGTGAAGCTGCGAGCTTGCTCGGCATTGCCGTGAGTACCGCACAGCAATGGATCGAAAACGGCCTGCTGCCCGCCTGGAAGACGCCGGGCGGGCACCGCCGCGTGCGCCTGAGCGCGGTGCATGCCCTGCTGCGCGAACGTGCCGGCCTGGCGCCGCTGGCGCCGGTGCCGGCCGCGAACCACAGCGAGCCCGACGTGCAGCGCACGGCCGGCGTCCAGCTGCGGCCAGCGAACGAACCCGCACGCCTGGCCGCGCTGGCGGCCACCGGCCTGGTCGGCCGTGCGCCGGAAGCCGTTTTCGACCGCCTGACCTGGCTGGCGGCCCAGGTCACCGACAGCCCGATCGCCATGATCACCCTGGTGGACGGGCAGTGTTTGTGGCCCACGGCGCGGCTGGGGATCGACTTTGCCGAAACCCCGCGCGAGACGGCCTTTTGCAGCCACACGATCCTGAGCGACGAGCCGATGCTGGTGGCCGACACCCGGCTCGACCTGCGCTTTCGCGACAACCCGATGGTGACCGGCGCCCCGCATATCCGCTTCTATGCCGGCGTGCCGCTGCTCGACGCCGATGGCCATCGCCTGGGCGCCCTGTGCGTGATGGACCGCGAGCCGCGCCGCCTGCGCGAGCGCGAGCTGCGCGCCCTGGGAGAACTGGCCGCGATCGCGGCCGAGGAGATCAGGCGCCGCCGGCCTGCTGCTTCTTGACGACGGAAATGACCGTATTGCGGATGGTCTTCAGCACGGCGTCGGCCTTGAAGGGCTTGACGATGAAGCCGTGCACGCCGCGCGCCAGCGCGCTCTGGATGGTGGGGGCGTCGAGCGTGCCCGAGACCATGAAGATCAGGGTCTTGGGCAGCGTGGCGCGCAGCTGCTCGACGATGTCGCTGTCCTCGATCTGCTCGCGCGCGATGCACATCAGGTGGGGACGGAAGCGGGTGGCCAGCAGCATGCCGCCATGGCCGGTGTGGGTCTGGCCCACCACCTCGTAGCCGCCCTCGGTCAGCACCGTGTTGAGCAGGCCGCGCGAGATCGCGTTCGAATCCACCAATACCGCCTTCAGCATGTCCAGTCCTTGTTCAGTGTGCGTCGTAGGCCAGCATTTTCCAGGTCACGCCCAGGCGCACGTCGGTCTTCAGCTCCACCAGCTGGCGCGATAGATACAGTATGTCGCGTTCGGCGCGCAGGCGCTCGCCCAGCGGTGTCTTGAGGATGCCGGCGCCGGCCATCACGGCGTCCAGGCTGCCGTAGGCGTTGAGCAGGCGCGCCGCGGTCTTCATGCCGATCTTCGACACGCCCGGCACGCCGTCGGTGGCGTCGCCCATCAGCGCCAGCAGGTCGTGCAGCAGCTCGGGCGCGACCCCGAACTTGTTGCGCACCCAGGCGTCGTCGTGCCACTCGTTCTTGAAATGGTCCCAGACCAGGGCGCCGTGCGCGATCAGCACGTGCAGGTCCTTGTCGGTGGTGGCGACGATGGCCTCGCCGCGGTTCTCCTGGAGCCAGCGCATCACGCAGGTGGCCACCACGTCGTCGGCCTCGACGCCGGGCAGCATCGCCACCGGCACCCCTGCCGTTTTCAGGCGCTCCTGGAATTCCGGCAGCGCTTCGCGCAGCACCGCCGGCATCGGCGCGCGGTGCTCGCGGTAGCGCGGGTAGAGCGCATGGCGCCAGTTCTCGCCGCCATAGTCGAAGGCGGCCAGCACGTGCGTGGGCGCATGCACGTCGAGCACGTTGCGGAAGGACGAGAACGCATGGCGCAGCGCGATGCTGGCCTTCAGGTCGGAGTCGGGCTCCGGGCTCGCTTCGTAGACCCGGCGCACGATGTTCAGTCCGTCGATCGCGAGCAGTTTTGCCATTACTTCGCCATCACCTGTTTTACGCGCAGTTATTTCGCATAGTCGTACTTGCCGCCGCGCTCGAGCGCCCGTCCGTAAGCGGGGCGCGCGTGGATGCGCTGCAGGAAGCCGCTCAGCTGCGGGTACTGGGCGCCCAGGCCGCCGCGCGAGGCCGCCGCTTCCAGCGCAAAGCTCATCTGGATGTCGGCGGCGCTGAATTCATTGCCTGCGAACCAGGGGCGCGCCTTCAGTTCGGATTCGAGATAGTCCAGCTGGGCCTGGATATTCGGATTCACGAAGCCCTCCTTCACCTTGCGCGCAATGCCGCGCGCCACCGGCTTGACGAAGAACGGCATGGGACCGTTCTCGATGCGGTCGAACACCAGCTTCATCAGCAGCGGCGACATGGCCGAGCCCTCGGCGAAGTGCAGGAAATAGGTGTACTTCAATTTCTCCGGCGTGCCGGCCGCCGGCACCAGGCGCCCATTGCCATAGCGCTCGACCAGGTACTCGACGATGGCGCCGGATTCCGCCACCACGGTGCCGTCGTCGGTGATCACCGGCGACTTGCCCAGCGGGTGCACGGCCTTCAGTTCCGGCGGGGCCAGCATCGTCTTCGGGTCGCGCTGGTATTTTTTGATCTCGTATTCCAGGCCCAGTTCCTCGAGCAGCCAAAGGATGCGCTGGGAGCGCGAATTGTTCAGGTGATGGACGGTGATCATGGGAAGAGCGCCGGATGTGATGGGAACGCTAGCTTAGCACTGTTGCGCCCTTACAAAAAGAGAGTAGACATTTTGCAATCGAACATTGGCTTTTGGAAACATTCGCTATACTCGCCCGTCTTTTAACGAATCCTTTTGATCAAACATCGCTTTTCGCTTGCGATCAACGCTTACTTTGACTGGATCTCCATCCTTTTCCTCCGTCCATGAGAACACTCTTTCGCCTGAACATCGCCCAGAAGCTGGGCCTCCTCACACTGAGCACCGGCCTGGGCATGGCCATCATCGCCGCCTGCTTCCTGGTATCCGAGCGCAGCCTGATCGAGGACGAACGCGGCACCGGCGTGCGCCAGGCGGTCGAGCTGGCCACCAGTGTCGTCGAGCGCTACCGGCAAGCCGCCGCCGCCGGCACGATGGACGAGCCTGAAGCCAAGCGCGCCGCCCTGGCCACGCTGAAGGCATTGCGCTATGGCGGCCAGGAATACGTCTGGGTCAACGACATGGGCCCGCGCATGCTGATGCACCCGATGAAGCCCGAGCTCGACGGCCAGGACCTCAGCGGCTCGGCCGACCCGAACGGCCTGCACCTGTTCGTGGCCATGGTCGACGTGGTGAAGAAGGACGGCGCCGGCTTCGTTTCCTACCTGTGGCCGAAACCCGGCCAGGACGCGCCGGTACCGAAGATCTCGTACGTGAAGGGTGTGCCGGCCTGGGGCTGGGTGATCGGTTCCGGCGTGTATACCGACACCATCGGCGCCATCTTCTGGCCGCGCGTGGCCTGGTTCTCGGGCGCGACGATCGTCCTGTCGGGCATCCTGATGCTGTTCGGCCTCTCGCTCTCGCGCAGCATCGCGCGGCCGATGGCGCGTGCCGTCAGCGTGGCGCGCACCGTGGCCGCGGGCGACCTGACCACCGTGATCGACGTGCGCGGCCACGACGAAACCGCCCACCTGCTGGACGCCCTGCGCGACATGAACGGCAGCCTGAACACCATCGTCGGCGAAGTCGACAACGGCATCCAGGCGATCGCCAGCGCCTCGGCCCAGATCGCGGCCGGCAACCACGACCTCTCGAGCCGCACCGAGCAGCAGGCCGGCTCGCTGGGAGAAACGGCTTCCTCGATGGAGCGGCTGACCGGCGCGGTCCAGCAGAACGCCGAACACGCGCGCCACGCCAACACGCTGGCATCGAAAGCGGCCGACGTCGCCGTGCGCGGCGGCGAAGTGGTGCAGCAGGTGGTGCTGACCATGGAGTCGATCAACGCCTCCTCGCGCAAGATCGTCGACATCATCGGCGTCATCGACGGCATCGCCTTCCAGACCAACATCCTGGCCCTGAACGCGGCGGTGGAAGCGGCGCGCGCCGGCGAACAGGGGCGCGGCTTCGCGGTCGTGGCGTCCGAGGTGCGCAGCCTGGCCCAGCGCTCGGCGGCGGCGGCGCGCGAAGTGAAGGCCCTGATCAACGACTCGGTGAGCAAGGTCGATGCCGGCAGCACCCTGGTGCAGAATGCCGGCACGACGATGCAGGAGATCGTCGCCAGCGTGCGCCAGGTGAACGGCATCATCGGCGAGATCACCGCCGCCAGCGCCGAGCAGGAAGCCGGCATCGGCCAGGTCAACCGCGCGATCGCCGAGATGGACGGCGTGACGCAAAAGAACGCGGCCCTGGTCGAGGAAGCGGCGGCCGCCGCCGAATCGATGCGCCAGCAGGCCGAGCGCCTGTCGGAGGTGGTGGGTGTGTTCAAGGTGGCGGCGGCCGGCGGCATGCGCCGCTATCCGGCCCTCGCCTGACCTCTTGCGGCTGTACGCGTTCGGCAACGCACCGAGCGCGGCAGCCTCCCCCTCTATGATCGCCCCATGGCGATCTTCATCGGTATCTCCGGCTGGCGCTACGTCCCGTGGCGCGGCGTCTTCTATCCCAAGGGCCTGGCCCAGGCGCGCGAGCTCGACTACGCGTCGCGCCAGTTGCCGACCATCGAGATCAACGGCTCCTTCTACTCGCTGCAGCGGCCGGAAAGCTATGCCGCCTGGTATGCCGCCACGCCACCGGGCTTCCTGTTCGCGGTCAAGGGCAACCGCTTCATCACGCACATGCTGAAGCTGAAGGACATCGAGGGGCCGCTGGCGAATGTGCTGGCCTCGGGCATCTTCGAGCTGCGCGAAAAGCTCGGCCCGATCCTGTGGCAGTTCCCCGAGATGGTGAAGTTCGATCCCTTGCGCTTCGAGCATTTTCTCAGCCTGCTGCCGCAGGATACCGAAGCGGCACTGGAGCGCGCGCTGCAATACCAGCCGCGCATGGAGGGCAAGGTATCGCTGGCCATGGATACGCGGCGCCCCATGCGCCACGCGGTCGAGGTGCGCCACGAGAGCTTCCGCGACGAGCGTTTCATCGCCCTGCTGAGGAGGTACAACGTGGCGCTGGTAGTGGCCGATACGGCCGGCAGGTGGCCCTACATGGAAGACGTGACGGCCGACTTCATGTACCTGCGCCTGCATGGGGATGAGGAGCTGTATGCGAGCGGGTACGGCGATGCGGCGATCGAACGCTGGGCGGAAAAGATCCGGGCCTGGAGTGCGGGTGGGCGGGATGTCTACTGCTACTTCGACAACGACATCAAGGTGCATGCGCCGTACGACGCAAAGCGGCTGATCGAAGCGCTCGGATTGGATGGGCCGCCGATGCCTGCATGACGGTTTTCGTAGGGTGGACACCCGTGTCCACGCGGTCGTGCCCATGCAAACCCCACCGCCTACTCGAAATGGAGCGCTTCAATTTCCGGCGACCCTCCCCAATCATCCGGATAAACTCCCCCTCGCACATGCCGATGAAACGTCGAATGCGGCCACGCATTCACCTGCTTTACATACCTGTGCTTGACCGGATTGAAATGGATGTAATCCATGTGCCGCTCAAAATCGATCTCGTCCCGGATCTGGTGTTCCCAAAACCTGCGCTGCCAAATGGTCGACTCGCGTCGATGAAGCGCCGCCTGCGTCAACAAATTCGAATCGCGCAGCTTCGGCCGGCAGCAGCTCGACACGTAGCGTTTGATTTCGGCCCAGCGTATCGAATAGGCGTGGTCGTCTTCGGGCAGCGTCCAGATGCAGTGCATGTGATCCGGGAGCAGTACCCAGGCGTCCACGGAAAACGGGCGTGTTTGACGCACCGTGTCGATCGCATCGCGCAGGGCATTGCGCAATGCCGAATCGCAGAAGATGGGCCGGCGGCGGTAGGCCACCACCGTGAAGAAATAAGTGGGACCGGTCAGGAAACGGCGGTAGCGGGACATGGTGCGGCATCGTAGGCCGCCAGTTGTTTCCGTTGTATGTGTTTGGTCAATCGTGTGCGGAGGGCGCATGTCGTCCCGGTAACGGTGACATATGCGAAGAGTGAGACCGCGTGGACACAGGTGTCCACCCTACGGTTTTTGGTGGATTTTAATGACGCGGTGCTTTCCGCGTTCAGGCGGGGTTGGTTCCCCCCGTGACGACGGACCGGGCGTCTCGCAGCTATTACAGCTATTGCACCCGCTCCCGCAACTGCCGCCCGTATCGAGCCAGCGCACCAGGCGCGAATCCGCCCCGCCCTTCGACAGGCGGTTGACGATGCGCACGCGCCAGGCCGCCGGCAGGTACTTGGCGCCGATATACACGGCGGCCACCAGCACGAACACGGCGACGACCAGCTCCTGCCACATGGCTCAGCCTCCGCCCAGCGCCAGCGCGACGCGGTAGGTGATGAAGGACGCCAGGTAGGCCAGGCCGAACATGTAGCCGGCCATCATCCAGGCATATTTTGCGCTGCCGGTCTCGCGGCGCACGGTGGACAGGGTCGCCAGGCATTGCGGCGCGTACACGTACCAGGCCAGCAGCGACAGCGCGGTGGCCATCGACCAGGAGCCGGCGATCAGCGGGCCCAGGGTGTTGGCCACTTCGTCGCCGGATTCGGCCAGCGCGTACACGGTGCCCAGCGCGCCGACCGCGACTTCGCGCGCGGCCATGCCCGGCACCAGGGCGATGCAGATCTGCCAGCCGAAGCCGATCGGCGCGAAGATCACTTCCAGCGCGCGGCCCAGCATGCCGGCCACGCTGTAGTAGATCGGCGGTTGCGTCGCGCCTTCCGGTGCGCCCGGGAAGCTCGACAGGAACCAGAGCAGGATGGTCAGGGTCAGGATCAGGGTACCGACGCGCATCAGGAAGATCACCGCGCGTTCCCACAGACCCAGCGCCAGCGAGCGCAGGTGCGGCCAGTGGTAGGCCGGCAGTTCCATCATCAGCGGATGCTGGCCGCTGCCGCTGCGGCGCTTCATGTACCAGGCCACGCCCATGGCGCTGACGATGCCCATCACGTACAGCGTGAACAGCACCAGGCCCTGCAGGTTGAAGATGCCGATCTCGCGCTCGGGAATGAAGGCGGCGATGATCAGCGCGTACACCGGCAGGCGCGCGGAGCAGGTCATCAAGGGCGCGATCATGATCGTCACCAGGCGGTCGCGCGGGTTCTGGATGGTGCGCGCCGCCATCACGCCGGGAATCGCGCAGGCGAACGAGGACAGCAGCGGGATGAAGGCGCGGCCCGACAGGCCCACGCCGCCCATCATGCGGTCGAGGAGAAAAGCCGCGCGCGGCAGGTAGCCGATGTCCTCCAGGATCAGGATGAAGAAGAACAGGATCAGGATCTGCGGCAGGAATACCAGCACGCCGCCGACGCCGGCGATGATGCCGTCCACGATCAGGCTGTGCAGCGGACCGTCGGCCAGCACCGAGCCGACGAATTCGCCGATGCTGGCGACGCTGCTCTCGATGAAGTCCATCGGCGCTTCGGCCCAGCTGAACACGGCCTGGAAGATGATGAACATCAGCGCCGCCAGCAGCACCGGGCCGACCACGGGATGCAGCACCACGTTGTCGATCTTTTCCGACAGATTGCCCTTGTCGTGGGCATAGCTGGCGCAGGCGTCGACGATGCGGCGCACTTCGCGCTGGGTCTGTTCGACCGGCACGGCGTCGATGGCGGCCAGCGGCTGCGGCTTGACGTCGAGGTCGAGCTCCATGCCGTCGAGCAGCTCGACCAGGGCGCGCTCGCCGCCGGCCTGGATCGCCACGGTTTCCACCACCGGCATGCCCAGCTCTTTGGAAAGGCGTGCGCTGTCGATCTCGATGCCGCGCTTTTTCGCGACGTCGACCATGTTCAGGGCCAGCACCATCGGCAGGCCGAGGCGCTGGATTTCCAGCACCAGGCGCAGGTTCAGGCGCAGGTTGGTGGCATTGACCACGCAGACGACCACGTCCGGCGATTTTTCGCCGGCGCGCAGGCCGGCCACGACGTCGCGCGTGATCGCTTCGTCGGGCGTCTGGGCGGTGAGGCTGTAGGCGCCCGGCAGGTCGAGCACGCGCAGGGCCCTGCCCTTGGGCGAGGTGAAGTGGCCTTCCTTGCGTTCGATGGTGACGCCGGCGTAGTTGGCGACCTTCTGGCGCGAGCCGGTGAGACGGTTGAACAGGGCGGTTTTGCCGCAGTTCGGATTACCAAGCAATGCGATCAGGGGCGCACGCGTCGCCACCTGTTGTTCCATGACACCCATCGATTATTCCGGCTGAATTGATACGAGTGCGGCCTCGAATTTACGCAGGGCGAAGGTCGATTCGCCGACCTTGACCGCCACCGGGCCGCCCGGCAGGCCGCGCTTGAGCATGCGGATGCGCTCGCCCGGCACGAAGCCCAGTTCCATCAAACGGCGCGGCACGTCGGCGCCGCCCTGCGCGGTGGGCGCGAGGTGGATCACGGTGGCACTTTGCCCGACTTTCAGGGCGTCGAGCGTGGTCAGGGTGGGATTGAGCGTCATGGCGGGTTCCGTTGAAGTAGTGCCAATGCGCGCTGACGGTGCGGCTCGTTGACTGGATGACCAGTGATGCATCGCAATCCGTGTAGCGCTGATGAGACAGATACTAGCATCATAAACCTAAATGCGAATTATTTCTATTCAGAGGGCCCCGCACGCAACAAATCCGCTTGCGTTCGTGGCCGAGTTTCAGCAAAATACAACACGAATGAGAACGATTCTCATTAATTTTCAAGCAAGCTTATTTCGGTGTTAAGGAAGCTTTCGATGATCGTCTGTGTCTGCAACAACATCTCCGACCGTGAAATCCGCCAGGCGGTGGACCTCGGCATCACCTCCGTGGCCGAGCTGCGCCAGGAACTGGGACTGGGCACCTGCTGCGGCAAGTGCGTCAGCTATGCGCGCGAAGTGCTGAACGAACACATCGACAGCAAAACGACCGTTACCGAACTGAGTTTCCGCCCGGCCCAGCTGGCCTGAGCGTTGTAGTATTCCCCACCGTGCCGGTTTTCCGGCACGCCCCGTCGCGCCCTTTGCTATGATGGCGGCAACCTCCACCAGAACAAGGCACACCATCATGAAGGGCGATCCCAACGTCATTCGGCTGCTCAACGCACAGCTGACCAACGAACTCACGGCCATCAACCAGTACTTCCTGCACGCCCGGATGTACCGCCACTGGGGCTTCACCAAGCTCGGCAAGAAAGAGTACGACGAATCGATCGGCGAGATGAAGCACGCCGACAAGCTGATCGACCGCATCCTGATGCTCGACGGCCTGCCGAACCTGCAAGCCCTGCACAAGATCCTGATCGGCGAGTCGACCCAGGAAATGCTGGAATGCGACCTGAAGCTCGAGCGCGGCGCCCAGATCACCGTCAAGGAAGGCATCGCCGCCTGCGAAGCCGCCGCCGACTACGTCTCGCGCGACCTGCTGCTCATGATCCTGGAAGACACCGAGGAACACATCGAGTGGCTGGAAACCCAGCTCGACCTGATCGTCAAGGTCGGCATCCAGAACTACCTGCAGAGCCAGATGGGCGAATAAGCCTGTTGGGATGCACACGGAACGGCGGGCCTGCGGGTCCGCCGTTGTTGTTTTGGTTTGTGCTCCCGCGCCTGCCCGACGTTGTTGGCCGAAACCGTACGGTGGGCACGGAGTGCCCACGCGAATGCATGCATCACGGCTACTCTCTTCGACGCGCATCATGTGATCGGACGCCAGCACCTGCACGAGCGTCTCGTTAGCGCATCGTTCCGCGTGGGCACGGTGTGCCCACCGTACGGTCACCGTCCCCGGTTACGGCTCCTGCGTCACCCACACCGGCGCCGACCACAGCACGTTGCCATCGGCCTGCGTCAGCTTCGCATAATAGAAATGCGCTCCCGGCGCCGGCGTGAAGGTCGTGGTCGCCTCGTTCGACAGCTGGGTCACCGTTCCGTTCCGCCCCGGCACACCCTCCATGATCGCCACCGCCGCCACCTGCTTGCCGGCGCTGCTGGCGAAGTTCGCCACCAGGGTCAAGGGCCCGGTATTGGTGAAGCGCTCGCCCATCAGGCGTCCGTTCGCCGTCAGGACCAGCTGCGATCCCTTGTCCATGGTCGCGAACACCCGCCTTGCCTTGAGCGCATCGATGAAACTGTCGCGCGACAGCGCCGTCCCGTTGGGAATCAAGACGCCGGTGCGGTTGCCGTAGGCCGTGCCCCAGTTGGCGCAGTGGTTGTCCTGGTTGGTGCTGAAGGCCAGGTGGAAGCCCGCCTCCAGCAGCTTGTTGCAGGCCGCCTCGAAGTTGCTGCGCCGGGTCTCGCCTTCCTGGTCGTTGACGGAGAAGGCCGTGCTGTTGACCACCTCGCACAGCGCCATCGCCTCGTCGCCATCGGCCGTGTAGCCGAGCGCGGCGCCGTCCGCCATGAACTGGCCGCTGGTGGACGGATGGTTGAATTGCCCGATCCAGCCGCGCTCGCGCATCAGGGTGTACAGGGCCGGGTAATCGCTGCGCGGCGTCAGCACATCCGCCAGCAGCTCGTCCTTGCCGTTCCTTTCCCAGCCCAGCAACTGCTCGCTGTTGAAGATGTTGATGTGGCCGCCCTTGTCGATCACGCCCCACTCCATGCCGTACAGCGCCAGGAAGCCGGGATGGGCCGCGCTGTAGCTTGCCGCCGCGTCCAGCCCCTTGCGGTAGAGCGCGCCGGGCACCGACGGGTCGGCATCCTTGCTGGCGCCGGCCGAGCCGTCGTACATGTGGTTGTGCTCGGATGTCACCAGGATGTCCAGCCCGTGCCTGTGCGCGTAGGCGTAGGCGGCGTCGGGACCGTAGGGCGAGGCCAGGGGTTCCTGCGCGCCCTTGCAGCTGTCCAGGGCCGCGCCGCCGTCGCTGTGGTTGGTCTGGCTGTGCAGGTTGCCGAGATAGACCGTATAGGGCAAGGCATCCGGCGCCGGCGCGGCCCGCAGCGGCGCCTGGCGCGACGGCAGCGGCGCAAAGTACGGCGTGGCCGGCGCCTGCGCCGGACCCACCTCGATCTGCCAGCTTTGCTCGTGGACGTCGGCGGATGGCGCCGCGGCATCGGCATCGCGGCTGCCGGCGCGCAGGCGCACCTGGTAGACGCCGGCGGCGAGCCTGGCGGCATCCTGTGCCGGCCAGGGAACCCGCACCGAGACCGGCTCCTGCGCCAGCCTGGCCTGGCCCTGCCAACGCCGCACCACCACGCCCTGGGGACCGATCAGTTCCAGTTGCCAGTCGACCAGTTGCGCCTGGCGGGCGTTCGGATAATCGAAGGCGAGCGTGAAGGTGCGCGCCTCGGCTTGGCCGGGCCGGGCCGGTACCGGCACGCGGTAAGGCGCATGCAGGGTGGCTTCGAATTCGCCGTGTTCGTCCAGCACGGGCAGCGCCGAAGCGCAGCCCGACAGGATGGACAGGGCGGCCAGGGAGAGTGCGGAGAGAGAGGTTTTCATGATGCAATTTTTGCAATTGCATCGCCATCCCCTCTTGTGCTAGTAGCAGGAAGCCGTGCTACTTGTTTGCTCTTTTTTGATAAAAGGACAATGTTTTAGTAACAACAGCTCAGGCCGCGCTCATCCAGCGGTCGACCTGCTTCAGCGGCAGGTTGATCCTGGCGCAGCCGATCTGGTCCGGCCGCACGTTCAGCTCGATCATGCGCGGGCCGTCGACGCCGATCGCCACGTCCACGCCGGCCACGTTCACGTGCGGAAAGGCCTGCAGCGCGCGCATCGCCACATCCTGGCATTCGCGCCAGTATGGCAGCTGCACGCCGCTGATCCGCCCGCCGGTGTCCGGGTGCACATCCATGGTGTCGAGCGGATTCCTGGCGTTTGCCGCGTGGGTGAGCGTGCCGGTGGCGAGATCCACCGGGCAGAAGATGCCGCCGCTGCTGGTGTTGTCGACCAGGCTGCCCTTGCGTCCCACGCGCAGGAAGGCGCCGGCGATGCGGCACTCGCCGCGCGCCTGGTAGAGCCAGATGCGCAGGGTGTTCACCGAATTCGGGTGGATCGCCGACAGCACCGGATGCTGGGGCAGGTAATGTTCGACGATGTAGCCGTCGCGGTTGTTGCCGGCCTGTTGCCACCAGTCGGCCAGGGTCGTGACCGCGCCGGTAAACGGATGCACGAATACCGGCTGCCCCGCCCGCTCCTCGACCTGGAAGGCAAAGAAGCCGGCGCCGCCATAGCCCTCGACCAGCTTGAAACAGATTTTCCTGCCCACCAGTTCGCGGCACAGCGCCTCGAGGTCAGGCAGGCTGCGCAGGGGGCTGCCGTCGGCACGGGCGCCGCGCTGCGGGTGGATGAAGCCGATGAACTCGGGCGTGGGCACGCCGACCAGTTGCAGGATCGCCTTTTCGATCACCTTGTGCTGCGAACTCTTCTGGTAAGGGCGGCGGTTCCAGCGGTCGATGAAGTCGTTGTATTCCTTCTTGTTGACGTGGGCCCATTTATCGGCAAACGGGACCGAGGTGCGCCACCAGCGCGCCTGCAGGTAGTAGCCGGGGCCGATGCGGCGTACCAGGAACAGGGCGGCCATCTCGGCCAACTGGCGCCAGAACGGCAGGTAAGGCTGGTCCGCCTTTCCGGCGCTCAGTTGCGCCCAGGCGCGGCGTATATCGTTGATGACTTGCATGCACTATCCAGTGTCGACGAGGCCGCGCACGAAAGGGCGGACCGGAAATTGCCATTATATTATGCGATTCCGATATGCAACGCTCGTTTGCGACGTGCCTCGACAGCGGCTAGAAATGGTACTCGGCGCGCACCATCGGCGTGCTGGCGCGCTGGCCGTTGCCGCCGGTGGTCTGGCGGGTATTGCCGAACTTGTTGTTCCAGAACTGGTATTCGAGGCCGAGGCGGAATCGGTTCTTCGGCTGGCCGAAGTGGGAACCCACGTCGTACATCAGCGCCATGTCGAGGTTGGTCTCGGCGCCGGTGCCGTTGCCGACTTCGTCGCGGCCCTTGGCGGCGATGAAGTTCAGGTAGCCCTCGAAGGCCAGGCGCTCGGCCACCGGAATGCCCCAGCTGGCCGTGAGCATGGCATGGGTGTCGTAGGTGTAGCGGCCGTTCACGTTCGAGATCGGCGGGAAGGCGCCGCTGGGCGCGTTCGATTCCTTCAGCAGCAGGATGCTGGTGGTCAGGAAGCCCGGCACGTCCCACATCAGGGTCGGACCGGCCACCAGCATGCGCTTGCGCGAGTTGTAGCCGACGTCGTTCTTGGTGTTCCAGTCGAAGCCGAAGGTGACGCCCACGCCCTTCACCGGGCCGTAGCGCATCTCGGTGCCGCGCAGGGCGCCGATGTCGAGCGTGTGGCGGTAGACCACGTAGGCTTCCTGGGCGCCTTCGGACTGGCCGAGCGAGGCCGGGTCGGTCTTGTCGGACTGCAGCAGGTCGACATTGAAAAAATTGCTGCCGTACTTGTAGCCGCTGGCGTGGGTCAGCGCGAAGATGTGCTTCTTGATGTGCTCGGGATTGTAGGGCTCGGCGAAGCGGGTGCCGTAGCGCCAGCTGACGGCGGTGTCGCTCCAGTCGGCGGCATAACTGGCGCCGCAGGACAGCAGGAAGGCGGCGCCGGCCGCCAGCGTGGTTTTCTTGGTCATGTGATGGACTTCGACTTGGTTGATTCGCTCGCCGCCGCGATGGCGGGCCGGTGCCGGCGCGGCACCAGCAGCTCGACACGGTGGCGCTGGCCGTCGTCGGCCAGGTCCAGCGTGTTGCCTTCCAGGGCCCGGCCGTCGACCAGTAGCGCGCCCGCCTCGGCAAGGCGCACCTCGATCTCGTACAGGGTACTGCGGTAACGGTATTCCATGCGGAACCCCGGCCACCCGCAAGGCAGCTGCGGCGCCAGCACCAGCCGCTCGCCGCGGCGCTCCACGCCAAGCAGCGATTCGACGATCAGCCGGTACATCCAGCCAGCCGCGCCAGTGTACCAGCTCCAGCCGCCGCGTCCGATATGCGGGGCGGCGCTGCAGACGTCGTCCGCCAGCACATAGGGTTCGAGTCCGTAGCGCTGGGCATCGTCGCGGGTCGCCGCGTGCTTCAGGGGGTTGAGCAGGTCCAGCAATTCCCAGGCGCGCTCGCCCTGCCCCATGCGCGCAAACGCCATCGCGACCCAGACCGCGGCCTGGGTGCACTGGCCGCCGTTTTCGCGCACACCGGGCGGATAGGCGGCGACCGTGCCCGGATCGGGGCGACGGTCGGCCTCGTGATTGGCCTCGTGATCGCCATCGCTGCGCGCGAACGGCGGATCGAGCAGCCGCACCAGCTGCTCGGCGCAGGCCGCCATGGCGCCGGCGGCGCGCGCCGGGTCGGCCACGCCCGAGAGCACGCTCCAGCTCTGCACCATCGCATCGATGCGGCAGGCCGCGCCGTCGGGCGCGCCCAGCACCGTACCGTCGTCGAAGAAGGCGCGGCGGTACCATTCGCCGTTCCAGCCGTGTTCCTCGAGCCGGGCGGCCAGCACCTGGGCGGCGGCGCGGCAGGTGGTGGCAAAGCCGAAGTCGGCGCGGCGTTCGGCCAGTTCGGCAAAGCGCCCCAGCACCTCGGCCATGAAGAAGCCGAGCCAGACGCTTTCGCCCTCGCCTTCGATGCCGACGCGGTCCATGGCCTCGTTGCAGTCGCCGCTGCCCATCAGCGGCAGCCCGTGCGCGCCAAAGCGCAGGCCGTGGCGGATCGCGCGCACGCAGTGCTCGTACAGGTCGCCGTGCCGGTCTGCTTCGCCCGGCTCGCCGACGTACGCCTCTTCTCCGTCGCGCAATGCCCGGTCTTCGAGCCAGGGCAGCGCTTCGTCCAGCACCGCCATGTCGCCGCTGGCGGCGATGTAGCGGCAGGCGGCGAGCGGCAGCCACAGGTGGTCGTCCGAGCAGCGCGTGCGTGCGCCGCGCTTGCCGGGCGGGTGCCACCAATGCTGCACGTCGCCTTCGACGAACTGGTGCGCCGCGCACTGGAGCAACTGCGCGCGCAGCAGTTGCGGACGGGTATGGACCAGGGCCATCGCATCCTGCAAGCCCTCGCGGAAGCCCTGGGCGCCGCCGGACTGGTACCCGCTGGCGCGCGCCCACATGCGGCAGGCGATCGTCTGGTACAGCAGCCAGCCATTGGCCAGCACGTCGAGCGCCGGGTCGGGCGTGGCGATGCGTACCGCGCCCAGGGTCTCGTCCCACCAGGCGCGCAGCTTGTCGAGGGCGGCGCCGGCGGCCTGTGCCCCGCGGTGCCGGCGCACCAGGCCGGACACGCCGGCGCCGTCGGTATCGGTATCGGTATCGGCAGCGGCGCCGAGCATGAAGACCAGTTCCTTCTGCTCGCCCGGCTGCAGGTCGAACGCCACCTGCAGCGCGGCGCAAGGGTCGAGCGCGGCCCCGGCGGCGCCCGACAGGCCGGTGCGCGCCAGGGCGGCCGGCTGCGCCAGGCTGCGCCCGCGTCCGATGAACTCCATGCGGTCGCAGGTAAAGGCGGCATGCGCGGCGTCGACATGGAAGAAGGCGGCGCCGCCGGCAAGATCGCCGTCGTACGCGCTGCGCGCAAACAGGGCGCCGCTGGCCGCGTCGCGCCCGGTCACCACGTGCATGCTGGAGGCGGCGCGCTGCTCGCCCAGCACCCATTCCACATAGCCGGTGGCCGACAGGCGGCGCGGCAGGCTGCTGTCGTTGCGCACCCTGAGCACCGTGTACTTGAGCGGCGCATCGAGCGGGACAAAGCTGGTCAGTTCGGAATGGATGCCCTGCGCCGTGTGTTCGAACACGCTGTAGCCGAAGCCGTGGCGCGTCAGGTAGTCGCCGCCCGAGGGGCGCGGCGCAGCGGTCGCCGACCAGGACACGCCGCTGTGTTCGTCGCGCAGGTAAAAGGCTTCGCCGCCCGTGTCGCGGACCGGGTCGTTGTGCCAGGGCGTCAGGCGGAAGGCCTGGGCATTGCCGCTCCAGGTATGCGCCACGCCGCTTTCCGACACCACCGTGCCGAAGCAGGGATTGGCCAGCACGTTCGACCAGGGCGCCGGCGTAGGCCGCCCCGGGCCGGTGCGGATGACATATTCGCGGCCATCAGTGCTGAAGCCGCCGATCCCATTGTCCAGCACCAGCTGGGGCGGCGCCGCTGGCGGCGCGCGCACGGTCCAGGCATCCGCTGGCGTGTCGATGTGCAGCAGGGGCGGCGGCGCGCTCTTGCCGGCCGCTGCGCGGCGCAACTGGTCTTGCAGGCTGCCGCGGTCGTCCAGCAGCACGACGCTGGCCAGCGCCTGCATCGATGCCTGGTCCTCGGGCGGGACCCGGTCGCCGGAGAACACGTACACGCCGCCCGGGCAGGCGATGGCCTGCGCCTCGACCAGCGAGGCCACCAGGTTCCTGACCCCGTCGTGCAGGGTGTCGTCGCTGCCGGCGATCCAGATCGCCAGGTCGGCGCGCAGCCCCTTCATCCGCCACCAGGCATGGGCCCGCACCAGCTGGCGCACGAATCCCAGCCTGGCCGGGTTGCCGATCGCCCCCAGGACCAGCGGATACTCGCCCGAGAGGCCGTGGGCCCGCAGGGTCGCTTGGCCACGCCGGTTGCCGGCGGCGAGGGCGGGGTCGGCGCGCAGCGCGCGCTGCGGATACAGCAGGCTGGCGGCCAGGCGGGCATACGACTGGGCATCGGCCGCGCCGGCATCGAGCCGGCGCAGGA
>Ga0308166_1001504_pt1 | contig 24507 bp, 32 predicted proteins | sample PhyCR2_2_FD_202137 | JGI IMG/M metagenome (GOLD analysis project Ga0308166, IMG submission 202137) | Phyllosphere microbial communities from UC Gill Tract Community Farm, Albany, California, United States - DLSLCC.R2 | ecosystem: Host-associated > Plants > Phyllosphere > Unclassified | place... | reverse complement strand
CAGGCTAGTTTGTTAGTGGCGTGTCCATCCGCAGCTGACCGGCGAATGTAAAGATTGGACTAAGCATGTAGTGCCGACGGTGTAGTAATTTCGGACGGGGGTTCAAATCCCCCCAGCTCCACCAAATAGGTCGCCAGTGATACCAGATAGACCCGGCGACAGTAACGAAAAAGCCCGCAATTCACATTGCGGGCTTTTTTGTGTTTGAAACTCAATTAGTTAAAATAAAATCAGTGAGTTAATATTGTTTTCATTTGCTAAGGATACCAACATCACCTCTTAACAACCTTGGGCTGATGCTGAGCCAAAATCAGGTTAAACAGTTACCCACTGCGTCATCACCTACTTGACGTTTTTTTCTCCGCATAATCCCTAGTCTTGATGGGTATTTAATGCGTGGTTTTCCATGGGTTAAGCAGTAAATTTTTATCGCATAATAAATAATTTTCATTATCATTGCGTTTCCGCAGTCAAAACTCATCCCGCTAAGAGTAGTGTTAAATGAAAAAGGTCATCTGTGCGTTAGGAATGGTGCTCGCCTCGGCCAGCTCTGCTTTGGCAACCACGTATCCTCTAACCATTGAGAATTGTGGCTATAAAGAGACGTTTACCAAAGCCCCCGAGCGCGTCGTCGCACTGGGACAAAATACCGTCGAAATTCTGCTGCTATTGGGATTGCAGGACAAGATAGTCGCCAGTGCGTTTTGGCCGACTAAAGTGCTGCCGCAACTGGCTGAACAGAATGAGAAAATCAAAACGCTGACGGTAGAAATACCAACGTTGGAATCCATTCTTGCGCAAGACCCTGATTTTGTTCCCGCACAACTGCCTTTACTGCTCGGCCCAGAAAGTAAAGTCGCCAAGCGCGAAGATCTCGCCACCGTTGGCGTGAATAGCTACATGTCTCCGGGTATGTGTGCAACCAAAAAAGACATTGGCGATATGTACGGTAGCCGCCAAAAACTGTGGGACATGACCTTCCTTTATCAAGAGATTGCAGACTTTGCCAAAATCTTCAACGTCGAAGATCGCGGCCAGGCGTTAATTGCCGATTTTAAACAACGCGAAGCAGACCTTCGCCGGGAGTTCGGAAAAAACAACCAGGATCTTTCGTTTGTCTTCTGGTTCTCTAGCTCTTCCCCCTCCTCTGACGCCTATGTCGGCGGCAAGAACAGCGCCTCCGGTTTTATCGCTAATCTGTTAGGCGGCCATAACGCCATCACCTCAGAGACTGAGTGGCCAACCGTCGGTTGGGAAAGCATCATTGCCGCCAACCCCAATGTGATTGTGGTTTCAAGCCTTGACCGAAATCGCTGGGCGCTCGATAACGCAGAAGAAAAGATTAAATTTCTCAAAACCGATCCTGCTGTTAGTCAATTAGATGCGGTGAAAAAAGGCCACATCGTCGTGATGGACGGCCAGGCAATGAACCCAACGATTCGTACCATCTATGGTGCAGAACAAGTTGGCGAACAGCTCAGAAATCTTGGGCTAGATAAATGACAGCAGTGGCGCAACCGATGAAACAGACGTTTCTGCTAGCCGCGTCGACTGTTTTTTCAGCGGTGTTGCTAGTGCTGGTGATCGCGATTGGCGTTAGCGTGGGTGAGCTTTCTATCCCGCTGCGAAGCGTGTTCTATGCCATAAGCAATAAACTCGGGCTGACAGAAGTGCCCCTTAGCCGCATTTACGAAAGTGTGATTTGGGACTTTCGCCTGAGCCGTGCGCTTGTTGCGGCTTGCTGCGGTGCCGGGTTGGCCATATGCGGTGCGGTGCTGCAAAGCCTGCTGAAAAATGCGCTGGCAGAGCCTTATGTGCTTGGCGTTTCTGCGGGCGCTTCAACCGGCGCGGTTTCAGTGGTCGTATTGGGCATCGGTACCGGTGCCGTGTCGCTCTCCGCCGGGGCATTTGCGGGGGCATTTGCCGCCTTTGCCTTTGTCGCCTTTTTGACCAATGGCGCACGTGGAGGCAATGAGCGCACCATTCTGGCGGGCGTTGCTGCGTCCCAGCTCTTCAACGCGATTACCGCTTACACCATCAGCACATCCGCTAGCGCGCAGCAGGCGCGTGACGTGATGTTCTGGTTGTTGGGCAGTTTCAGCGGCGTCAGATGGCCTGAGTTTCAACTGGTGCTGGTAGTCGTGTTGGTAGGGCTTGCAGTGTGCCTTTACTATTCTCGAGCGTTGGATGCCTTCACTTTTGGCGATGATGCAGCCGCCTCGCTGGGCATCGCCGTGCCCTGGGTCCGCCTGCTCCTGTTCACCATCACTGCGCTGATCACAGCAACCATCGTCAGCATGGCTGGTTCCATTGGCTTTGTGGGCTTGGTCGTTCCGCATGTCATGCGCTTCTTTTTTGGGCCATTGCACCGCAGGTTACTTATCACTTGCGCATTGGCAGGTGCCATCTTGATGGTGCTGGCCGATATAGCTTCGCGCTTACTGATAGCCCCGCAAAGTCTTCCGGTCGGCGTGGTCACCGCGCTGGTTGGCGTGCCGTTCTTTGCCGTTATCATCTACCGCTCAAGGAATAAGTGATGAGTATCGCCGCTGAAAATATTACCTGGAGTGTGGGTAAAAAAATCATCGTCAACAACGTCTCGCTGAGCGTTTCGAGTGGTGAAACCGTCGGATTACTAGGCCCTAATGGCTGCGGAAAGTCATCACTGCTGCGGATCCTCGCTGGATTACGGCGCCCCCACTCAGGTACCGTCACGCTGGACGGGCAAAATATCGCTCAGATAACCAAAAAGCAGTTGGCGCGTCGGGTGGCCTTTGTGGAACAGCACGGCATGACCGAGGCCAATATGCGCGTTGTCGACGTGGTCAAACTGGGGCGAATTCCCCATCACTCTCCATTTTCCAATTGGACCGCGCAGGATGACGATACTGTCACCGCCGCGCTCCAGCGCGTGGATATGCTCGGCAAGAGTGAACAGGGGTGGCAGAGTTTATCGGGTGGCGAACGCCAGCGTGTTCACATTGCACGAGCTCTTGCACAATCGCCGACGGAGATCCTCCTGGATGAACCGACCAACCATCTGGATATCCGTCATCAGATACAGTTGATGAAACTCGTCAGCGAACTGCCAGTGACCAGCATTGTGGCTATTCACGATCTCAACCACGCCTCCATGTTCTGCGACTCGTTGATTGTAATGCAACAAGGGCAGATCGTCGCCGCTGGTAGCCCGCAGGAGATCCTCACAGAGTCTCTGCTTTGGGATGTATTCAAAGTAGAGACCAAGATTGAAATTTCGCCCTTCCACGGAAAAAAACATATCCACTACATCGCTTAATACCGGGTTATTAGCATGCCTTTGCCAATTCTGCGGTCAGTGACTCAGGTCTGGCCGCCTGTATTACTGGGCAGCCAGTTTGTTTTTAATATTGGCTTTTACGCCGTTGTGCCGTTTCTGGCCGTGTTTTTACGCGACGACATGATGCTGTCCGGCGGACTCATCGGGTTGATATTAGGTTTGCGAACGTTTTCCCAGCAAGGCATGTTTATCGTTGGCGGCGCATTATCCGATCGCTACGGCGCACGTATCATTATCCTCTGCGGCTGCATGATCCGTGTGGCAGGCTACCTGCTACTGGCTCTTGGCGAGTCACTATCTCCGATTATCATTGGTGCCTGTCTTACAGGCATCGGCGGTGCCCTGTTCTCTCCATCAATCGAAGCGTTACTGGCAAAGGCTGGAACGCAAAGCGAATTGCAGGGGAAACGCAGCCGGGCAGAATGGTTTGCGTTGTTTGCGGTTTGCGGAGAGCTGGGGGCTGTACTGGGGCCGGTGGCAGGAGCATTATTGACAGGGTTGGGTTTTCGTCAGGTTGCACTGGCGGGGGCGGGTATCTTCGTGATAGCACTGGTGGTGTTGTTTTTCTGCCTTCCAGCTACGAATGTCAGAAAACAGACACTAAACATCCTTCCGTGGTGGACGACATTCCGTAAACCACGGTTTGTCGCTTTTATTATCGCCTATAGCTCGTGGCTGTTAAGTTATAACCAGTTATATTTTGCGCTGCCGGTGGAGATCCAACGTGCCGGCGGCAGCGAAAAAGATCTTGGCCCGTTGTTTATGCTGGCATCGCTGCTGATTATTGCCCTACAGTTACCGCTTGCACGCTTTGCTCGTCACATCGGGGCTGCGCGCATCCTGCCCGTGGGTTTTCTGCTTATTTCCGTCTCATTTCTTAGCGTCGCGCTGTTTGCTTCTACCCCTCCGCCAGAAAACGGATACCGGCTTTTACCTGCGGCCTGTTTTGTGACGTTATTGACCCTGGGGCAAATGCTGCTGGTGCCTTCAGTGAAAGACTTGATCCCATGGTTTGCTAACGAATCGACGTTGGGCGCACACTATGGTGCGCTTGCCTCAGCCGGAGGGTGTGCGGTACTGGCGGGAAATTTCTTGCTTGGCAATCAGCTTGACGCCGCATTGATTCCTTCCTATGAAGCCATTTTCCCTTGGCTACACCTGGCATTTTTCCCATTTTGCAGCGCAATAGCAATGGTTGTGATTTGTCGACCTATGCGAAAATAGTCTGCACAACATTCATCCGATCTTGGGATCGTCGTGACACTAACTTAAGGAAGATACTATGGTGATTTACAGTTTTTTCGTGAAGGGCGAGCAGATTGTGGTACTGGATAACTCTGTACCCGATTTCGCAGATAATCAAAAGCACCTGTTAGATAAAGGCTATGCCAAGCAATTTGAAGAGTTGCAAGCCACCACCCCGCAAGCGGCCCTTGCCAGATTTAAAGACATTAAGGGTGAGGAATACAAAACAGCGCATGCCTTTACCACTGGGGGCGTGTTTATCTCACTGATTGGTGCTTTATTGCCGAAAGGCTGACAGCACAGCTTGCTGGGGGCCCAGGTGAATGACTTTTGCCCCCACTCACCAATTAAAGACTGCCCCAGTCCGGCAGCTTGTTTACCCGTTTTCGCCAATAGTGATACAGCGCCATCATCAAGCCAGGCGGTAAACCACATAAACAGGCCCCACACAGTGCCAAAAAAGCCGCCGAAGCAAAGCACATTCAGCCAGAACGACATAAATGACGGTGATGAGATCTTAACGCCTACCACACACAGTAGGCGTATGAGCGTTAGCTAATCGGGGCTTTCGCCATTAAGCTGATTTACGAAGGCTTCACGCGCCGCTCCCTATAGCCGGTATATATCGTTGTGAATGAACCCAAGTTTGGCCTTTGTCTGACGCTTGAAAAAACACGTGCATTTTCCCGTCAATTATTTTAGCATTTACTAAATTTAGCAAATACTAAAATGATTAATGACTGACGAAAACGCCTCACTACTTGCCAGCGCCAATGCCGCCGCGACGTTGCTCAAAGCCATGAGCAACCCCCGCCGCCTGTTGATCCTTTGTATGTTGGTGGACGCGCCAGGTACCAGTGCCGGTGAGCTGGCGCTAGCTACCGGGCTTAGTCCATCAGCGACCTCACAGCATCTGGCCAAGATGCGCGAGGAAGGGCTGATTGAAAGCACCCGCGATCGGCAGCGCATCAACTACTCAATTAAAAATAACGCCGTGCAGCAGGTCATCAGCACGCTAAAAGCCATCTATTGCCCCTGAGGACACCATGAACATAGAAACGATAACTGCCCAGCAAGCGCAAAAATTAATCATGCAGGGAGCACGGTTGCTGGATATTCGCGGAAAGGATGAGTATGCCCACGAGCATATTGCCCAAGCCAGCTTGCTGTCGCTGACTGATATTGAGAAAGGTGGCAAACCGCAGGCCGTTAGTGAACAGGATGTGGTGATTTTTCACTGTCAGTCTGGCCGCCGTACGGCAGAAAACGCAGCACTATTGGCAGGGGCCGCAACGCCTGCCAAGGTTTATCTGCTTGAAGGCGGTATCAACGGCTGGAAGCAACAGGGATTGGCTGTCATCAAGGGTAACAACCAGCCACTTCCCCTCATGCGACAGGTGCAGATTGCTGCTGGCTCCCTTATTCTGGCTGGGACAATCTTGGGGTATGTAATCTCTCCCCTGTTCTTCCTGTTGTCCGGCTTTGTCGGTGCTGGATTGCTATTTGCCGGTATCAGCGGATTTTGCGGGATGGCGACGCTGTTGGCCAAAATGCCTTGGAACCAACCCAAATAGCGAGATGCCCAACCTTAGGGGCGCCGCTGCGCCCCCAACATCAAGGTTAGGCAACATCCAACGAATAGACCCGTGACGACTCACCCCACGGGTGATAACCAAGCCCATCAAAGCTGAACCCCAATTTCTCGTAATAACCCACATGGTCGGTACACAGATGCAAACGGGGAAATCCCCGTTCGCCTGCGGCCTTGGCTACGTGATTGACCAACAATGCGCCGCATCCCTGCCCGCGATACTGTTCATCGACGTACAATGCACATAGCCACGGATACAGCTCCATACGGCTGATAAAGTCATTGGTAATCAAACCCGCGCAACCCACAACGGTTTCCCCATCCAGCAACAAATACCACTGCGGCAGCGGGTTTACCGCATCGATACAATGGGTTATCGAGTCTTGATACAGCATCATGGTCTCTGGCGATGCCCACTGACGCTGGAAATAATCGATAGCCACATCGCGATAGGCTGGCTCCTGACGCACCGAAATAATATTCACCCAAGCTCCTGATTTATTCTGTGGTCGCTACATTATGCCTTTTTTTGTTGGCAGTCAGTTGCTGAACGAATACCATTAATGCGCCGCGCTGTTATGCGGTTTATTTAATACAGGAGACGTTATGTCACAAAATATCTATGACAATCAAACCTTCTTCGACGGCTATGCACAGCTCAGCCGTTCGGTACAGGGTTTAGATGGCGCACCGGAATGGTCAACTATCCGCAGCATTCTGCCAGATTTGCAGGGCAAAAAGGTGGTCGATCTTGGCTGTGGCTATGGCTGGTTTTGCCGCAGTGCTCGTGAACAAGGTGCAGCCCAGGTACTGGGAATGGATCTTTCAGAGAAGATGTTGGGCAAGGCAAAAGAGATGACCAAAGATCCGGCGATTGAATACCGTCAGCAGGATCTGGAGGCGTTACAGCTCCCAGCAGCCAGCTTTGATTTGGTCTATAGCTCGCTAACGCTGCACTATATTGAAGACCTCGGCAAGCTGTTCGCTACCGTTTATCAGGCATTGGTGAATGGTGGGGAGTTTATTTTTACCGCCGAGCACCCGATTTATACTGCGCCAAAGCATCAGGGCTGGTTAGTGGATGAGGCAGGGCAAAAATCCTGGCCAATCAATGGCTATCAGCAAGAAGGACAGCGTATTTCCAACTGGCTGGCGGAAGGAGTGATCAAGCAGCACCGTATGCTGGGCACCTATATCAATCTGTTGGTCCAGCAGGGATTCACCATCCGTTATCTTAACGAGTGGGGTCCTTCGGCTCAGCAAATCGCCGACAACCCGGCACTGGATGAAGAAAAAGAACGTCCGATGATCTTTATCCTGGCGGTACAAAAACCCGCTGCGTAATGGCTATTCGCTTTATTAAATATCGTTAAAACATCCAATATTGGGGAGGCTGCCTCCCCCCAATACTTTCCAGGCTTATTCACAGCGAACGGTTCTGGGCAACTTCAGGACAACACCGTTTCACTGTCGGTACAACTTACTCGCTCGCCATTTCGCCTTCGTGGCTTTACGGCTCTAGCTCGCTCTGAACTTCCTCTACCGGCGGCATCTCCAAGCGCAGATCAAGACATGGCAAACTGCTCGAGTACCTTGCCTTCCATGCGATAGCGCACCCATTCATCTTGCGGAGCCGCACCAATGCTGAGATAGAAATCAATCGCTGGCTGATTCCAGTCCAGCACGCTCCATTCCAGGCGTCCGCAACGGCGCTCGCAGGCAAGCTGAGCGATATGGCGCAGCAAGGCTTTGCCCGTTCCCGCCCCACGGCACTTGGGAGTGATATACAAATCTTCCAGATAGATGCCGTTCTTACCCAGCCAGGTCGAATAGCTCATAAAGAACACCGCATAGCCTGCTGGCTCGCCGTTGACACTGCAAATCAGCGCCTCTGCGCAGGCGTTGGGGCCAAACAGGCTTTCTTCGATCTCTGCCTGGTTGGTGCGCACCTCATCACGAGCCTTTTCGTACACGGCCAGCTCGATGATCATATCCAGAATTAGCTTGGCATCGGCTTTCACCGCCGGGCGAATTTCAATTGTCATGATGTTCCCTAAATAGAGTGATTTTCCTGCTGCCAGCATAATACTTAACCAATTCAGGCACAAACGGCAATTCATCGGGCATCTACGCAGGCCCCCCCTGCGTAAGGTGGCAGTTGAGGAATGTTTATAGAGGGATCCCTCCGGTCTCCTATACTCAGTTTTCCCCCTAACAGATCTGGAGAAACGATATGTCATTTAGCGTGGGTGATTTTGTGCAGCGTAAAACCGGTGGGCCAAAAATGACCGTTATCGAAGAGGATGGAGAGGCGCTGATATGCAGTTGGGTCGAACTGGGGGTAGAGCAACGCACCGAGGTGCAGGCCAACGAAGTGAACCCCTATCACGAAGACGACGACTTCGGCGTCTGCTGATATTCCGTGAGCTCTCTCACGCCATCTCCCTAGATAAAATGTGAAGTTGATCTAGTATTTACCAGGTACAGCAACCTATTTTGGGTAGTGGTTAAGGGGTTCACAATGAGCGAAAGTGTAAAAGACGGCACCATTCTGTTGGCCAGAATTTTGCTGATGATCCTGTTTCTGATTTTCGGTTGGATGAAGCTGACCAACTTTGGTGCCACGGTCACGGCGATGGAGGGCTACGGTACGCCAATGCCTTACCTGGCCGCGGTTGTCGCCGTGGTGGTGGAGTTCATTTTCGGTATCTTCATCGTGCTGGGGGCCTTCACCCGGCCGATAGCCATCATTTATGCGCTTTATGTGCTGGGTACCGCCTTTATCGGCCACCCGTTCTGGCGTTTTAGCGGGGCAGAAATGATCGGCAACGAAATCAACTTCTTTAAAAACATCAGTATTATCGCCGGTCTGCTGCTGCTTGCCGTCACCGGTGCTGGCCGTTACTCTCTGGATTATAAGTGGTTTAAACGCTAGCTCTCCCCTATGGCGGCGCTCTCCTGCGCCGCCATGCTCACACCTTAGCGGCTATGTTTGGCATGGCGTTCGAAGTTATCCGCCTTGGCTGCGGCAGACTTACGCAAGGTGACGTAGCACGCCCCCTCCCCACCGTCACGTGGCAGTGCCCGGCAAAACGCCTGCACCTGCTCAAACTGCCCCAGCCATTTGGCCAGGTAGCTGCGGATGATATTCGGATGGCTTTGATCTGTGCGCCCACGGCCATGCACAATCAGCAACGAACGCAGGCTGTCTTTCTCCGCCTGGATGATAAAGCGGAACAGCGCCTGGCGGCAGTTCTCGACCGGCTGACGCAACAGATTAAGGCTTACTTGCGGTGGATAGTGGCCGTGACGCAGCTTGTCTAGCACCCCTTGCTGAATACCTTCGCCCTTATATTCCAGCGGGGTATCGCAGGGAATAATGTCCAGAAAGCCGGTGCTGAGGAAGTTCTCCAACTGTAACGCCTGAGCTTCCCGGCGAGCACGTTTATCGACGGGATCCTGCGCCTTGAGGTACAGCGTGGATTGCCCCGCGGATAACGGCCTCACATCGGCCATCGCCTGGGCAAAAAAATCGTTCTCTTCGTTGCTCATTTCACATCACTCTCGGGAGATTTCACCCATTGGGGGCTATTGCTTTTAGTGAGAATGGCTTGATTGTAAGACGCCTTGCCAGGGTTGCAAGCAAGGAATTGACGGCAACGGGTGAGGTTGTGAGCGGTTTTCGTTATACTGCAGGCCATTATTGAGTGCCGCAAAGGATCCAACCCATGAATATGCGCGAGCTGGAAATCCAGTTTCAGAATGCAATGAATGAGTTACAAGCCAGCTTCGAACAGCAGCACCGTGAATGGCAACAAAGCTACCAGGCTTTGCAACAACAGCTGGCCGAAGCGCAACGGCGTGAAATCGCGCTGCGCATGCAGAATGAACAGTTGGTCAACAAACTAAGCACCGCCAGTTCGGTGCCGGAACAGCATGCCCTGGTCAAGCAGATCAAGATGCTGGGTGCCCATTTGGATGCGCTGGCACAAGATGCCGCCACCTTTAATCGCCATGTCCATAATAAACAACGGGCCGCAGACAATTTCAGCGGCGAGCAACACTGACAATTTCGGGCGCGGATGCTGCGCACCAAGACGGTAAAAATCATACATGACGTGGATCATCATCGCCGCCCTGATCGTAGTTTTCATTATTGGCTATCGTGTCCTGACCTCCGACACCCGCAAGGCGATAGATTCACTGGCGCATTTGCTGAAAGTAAAACCGATGCTGGTGGAGTCCATGCTGCAGGAAATGGGCAACCGCCACAGCCAAAGCTTTATCCGCATGTTGAACAACGGTTATACCGAAGAGATGCATCAGGCCGCCTATATGCTGTTTATCTACCTGACGTTTATCAAGCAGGCGGACGATGAGCAGATTGGCCTGTGGCGGGAAACGCTGCTGCGTGCCGGGCTGTCGCCGGAACTGCATGCCGAACACACCGAGGCGGCGCTGTTTTACTTTGCCGAACTGGATCTGGATGCGTTTGAACTGGCGCAGTTCCGCCGGGCCTACAACGAACGCTATAACCGGGAAGCATTGGGCAACTGGTGAAGCTTTCCCCCGCTTACGGGGGAGAGTTTAAAGGAACATGCTGTAGAGGTAGCGCGAGAGCGCATCGCGGGAGCTGAAACCGTGAGGAATGCCGTAACGCGTGTTGGGCGTATCACCGCTTAAATCCAGGGGAAACTCAAGATACTGCTCGCTGTTACGCATCAACGAGGTAGGCGTGGCAAAATGGAGGCTCTTCTCTTTCAATGCCGGGTGGATCACCAACGCCATTCTGCCCATTCGCGCTTCCCGATTCACATACACGTAGTGCTCGCCCTTGCGAAAACCGTAGGTCTGATCGGTGACATAATCACGCTCAAAACCGGTACTCTCTAACACCTTAGCCACTTCATCCGGCCGTAAATACATCTATTTCTCCTCTCAGTTCTGGGTAGCTTTGCGACCTTACCGTAATCAGGAGATGAAACAATTAATTTATCCGTACTCATTCTGGTTTAGGAATAATCTGCAGCTATTGGCCCCCCGCCTGCTGTCTACGCCATTCGCTGGGGCTCATCCCCTGAACCCGCAGAAACTCACGGTTAAAGTTGGATTTGGTGCTGAAACCGGCCTCCAGCATAATCTCGGTCACCGGGCGATCGCTGCTGCTCAACCACTGCGCCGCTTGCTGAATGCGTAATTGATTCACGTATTGGGATACGTTCATCCTCGCTTGCTGGTTAATCGCCTGGGAGACCTTACGTGCCGGTATGCCCACCTTGCGCGCTAGCCGGGCCAGGTTCAGTGCCGGTTCCAGATAGAGATCGTCCTGGCGGAGCCGCTGGTTGATCAGTTCAAAGCAGTACTCATCATCCTCTGTTAGCGCCTCGGTTTTCACTGGTGGCAAGGGCTGTTCTTCGGGTTCCTGCTGTTGGCGCTCACGGCCAAGCACCAGTCCGACTCCCAAGACCATCATCACATTGCCAAAAGCCGCCAGTGCGCCGGCATGCCTTCCGGCTAATAGCGAATAATCCAGGGTGATCGCCAACTCGGTCAGGCCGCAGACGATCAGCAGGCCGCCCAATCCGCACCATAAGCGATAGCTCAGCCAACTGTCCGCCAGCGCCACCTGCTGCAAAGCATTCTCACCGCGCCGCAGATACAGCAAAATAGCCGCGCCATAACCGAGATAGCCAATAACGATCAGCCCATCCAGCGCCGCCAAGACGCGCCACTGCGCCAATAACACCAATAGCGGGAACGTCAGATGCCCAACAATGCGCCAGCCCATCGGCCCACGGGCTTGCAGCATCAGCACCAGATAACACAAGGGCGGGATCAGGGCGGCCCCCAGCGGTTGTAAAATAGCGACCCAAGGTTGCTGATAGCCAAAACGGATCCCCACCAGCAGGCTTTGCCAGGCGCAGATCAACAGCAACAGCTGTAGCAGCCAACGGTGTGGCCGTGGCCAACCCAAGCGCACGATCAACGCCAGGCACAACAGGCTGAAGAGAAAAGACAGCGGGATAAGCGGCATGTTACCTCTGTGGTTATTCGGGAACGCCCCAGTGTAGTGACCATAATCAGCTAAAACAATCGCTTAACGACCTGGATCGCGATCGAGGTCGCGTCAGGAGAACGCGAATGCGATGGTCTGGTTTTCCCCTTGAAGGAGTCATCATGAAAAAGTTATGGATCTTGTGCCTGCTGTTTAGCAGTGTCGCCACCGCCGCGCCCTGGCAGGTTGCCAGCCGCCTGCAAACGTTTTATAACGGCGATCGCCCATTGGTTAGCCGTATCTATTATCCCACTCATGCCCAAGGCCAGCCGCAACAGGTTGGCGGCAGGCCGGTATTTGCAGGCATCCCTGCTCTGCCAGACGCCCCACCAGCAACCGGGCATTTTCCCTTGGTGATCATCAGCCACGGCAGCGGTGGCAACAATAGCAGCCAAGCCTGGCTGGCGAAGGCGTTGGTGGAACAAGGAATGGTCGTGGTTGCAGCCAATCATCCGGGCAGTACCAGCGGAGATTCCATCCCGGCAAAATCGCTCGAACTGTGGCAACAAACGCGCGATATCTCGGCGCTGATCGACGCCATGCTCAAGGATGGCACATGGCAGCCGCGGATCAACGCACAGGCCATTGGTGTGGCAGGGCATTCCAAAGGGGGTTACAGCGCGATATCTGCAATTGGCGGCCAAGTCGCGTTAAAGGATTTTATCGCCGGTTGCCAGCGCCAACCTCGCTCGCCTAACTGCCTGTTTTATGCCGGTGTTAACAAAAACAGCATCTCTGCCACCCAGTTTGACGCAAATTACACCGATGCCCGCATCCGCTTCGCCATCGCCCTGGACCCAGGCATGGTGCCCTATCTGCAACCGGCCAGCCTGCGCCAAATCAGCGCGCCGCTGCTGGTTATCGCCGCACAACGCTTTATGCCGGGCAGCGATCCGGAAAGTCTGGGAGCTGAGTCGTTGGCAACGCACAGCGGGCAGCAGCCAATCAAGGCCGTCGTCTTGCCGGGCAGCAATCACTTCGATTTCTTACAGCTTTGTACGCCAGCCGCCCCGGAGATATTAGCAGAAGAAGGGGAAGCCTTTATCTGTGGCTCTTCCCCCACCGGGCGTGAACGCGCCCACCAGCAAACCATCGCTGCCGTGCTGGCTTTTATTCAGCCGTGGCTATCCGCGCCCGCAGGAAATCGATAAACGCCCGCACCTTCTCCGGCACATGGCGCGTGTTGGGATAGAGCGCATAAATGCTCTGTACCGGGAACTGATGATCTGGCAGCAGGTGGCATAACTGCCCGTTGGCAATAACGGGCCGTACCAACCATTCTGGCAGCAGGGCCACCCCCGCACCTTGTAACGCGAAAGTCAGCAACGCGGTGGCGCTATCGGCCATCAGCCTGGCGTCATCTTCCACCCTGAACAACACCGCCTGACGTTCAGGGGTGAGCACTTGCCAACTCAGCGGCGAAGGGAGGCGGCTGTGGGCCAGCCAGGCAGCCTGAGCCAGTTGAGGCAATGACGCGATCGGCCACCGTGCAAGATAATCCGGAGACGCTACCGGCAAGATAGCGAAGTTATCGATCAGCGCTGCATGATGATTGGAGTCCGCCAGTTGGCCTAGGCGGATAGCCACGTCAAACCGCTCGGAAATCAGATCCGCATGGTAAGAAGAAGAAACGTGCTGAATGCGTAAGCGCGGATGCAACTGCGCGAAGGCGGCCAAGGCCGGAACCACAACCTGCGCACCATATTCCGGCGTGCTTGTGATGCGCAGAATGCCACTCAAGCCGTGATGATCGCGACGCACATCGTCGAGCAGGTACTCCGCATCTTGTAATAGCCGTTGGCAACGTGGATAAAAACGCTCGCCAGCATCGGTCAGTGACAGCCGCCGCGTACTGCGCACCAGCAATGAAACGCCTAGCTCGCTTTCCAACTGCTTGATATTAAAGCTGACCACCGCCTTGGTTTGCCCCAGTGCCTCCGCCGCAGCGGTAAAACTGCCGGTGTCGACCACCGCCGCAAACATCGCTAATCTGGCTAAATTGAGCATCTTTCACCCACCCACTGTCAAAATATTTTTGACAGTGTAATCGCCCAGCGCCGATTTATCAGCCCTTTCCCGCCCGCTACACTGCACGCCTTCAATCGGAGGCTTCATGGCTTATCGCACTAAAGTGGCAATCGTCTATCTGCTCGGATTCTTTGTCGATCTGATCAACATGTTTATCGCCAACGTCGCCTACCCGGCGATCGGACACGCTTTGCAGGCCAACATCAGCCAACTGGCCTGGATCAGCAACGGTTACCTGCTTGGCCTGACGCTGGTGATCCCGCTCAGCGCCTGGCTAGCGCAACGCATTGGCGGGCGGCAGGTCTTTCTGCTGTCGTTGGTGCTGTTTATGCTGGCAACCACGGCGGCAGGCCGCGCTGGCTCGATCGAAGCACTGATCGGCTGGCGGGTGATACAAGGTATGGGCGGAGGGTTGCTGATCCCGATTGGCCAAACGCTCACCTATCAGCTGTTTCGCAGCCATGAACGCGCCGGGCTTTCTGCCGCCATCATGCTGGTGGGGCTGCTGGCTCCGGCGCTCTCCCCGGCATTGGGTGGCCTGATTGTCGATCATCTTGACTGGCGTTGGGTGTTTTACAGCAACCTGCCGCTGGCGGCACTGGCTTTGCTGTTGGCCGTTCTGTGGCTGCGTAACGAGCCTGCGGCCAGCGAGGTTAAGCGGCTGGACGTCACCGGGCTGATTAGCGCCTGCCTGGCACTTACCTTGATCCTGCTTGGCCTGACCCGTCTGAGCGACCCCCATTTGCTGTTGCAAGGCGCTATCTTGCTGTTCGCTGGGCTGTTGGTGTTTGCTTACTACCTGCGGCACAGCCTGCGCCATCCACACCCGCTGCTGAACCTGCGGTTGGTGCGGGACCCACAATTGCGTATCGCCATGATCGTCTACCAGTGCATCCCTGGTCTGTTCATCGGCGTCAGCCTGGTGGCGATGCTGTACCTGCAAAACCAGCTGGGTATGTCGGCCACTCAGGTGGGCGGGCTGATGGTTCCCTGGTCACTGGCCTCTTTCGCTGCTATCACCCTGACCGGCAAGGTTTTCAACCGTTGCGGCCCGCGCCCGCTGTTTATTGCCGGTTGCGCTTTGCAAGGCCTGGGGATGCTGGCCTTATCGCAGATCGGCGATGCCGGGCAGCATAGCTGGCAAATCTTCGCGTTTGCCTTGATGGGGCTGGGTGGCAGCCTATGTAGCAGCACGGCACAAAGCTGCGCCTTTCTCACCATTGCCGACACCCAGTTGGCCGATGCCAGCGCCCTATGGAATATCAACCGCCAGTTGAGCTTTTGCTTTGGCGTTACCCTGCTCAGCCTGTTGCTCAATCTGTTGCTCGGCCATATGGAGGCGCTCATGGCCTATCGTTACTGTTTTTATCTCGCCGCAGCCAGTACGCTGTTCCCGATGCTGCTGTGCCTGCGTATTACCAACCGCGCCATCGTGCGCCATCTCAACGCTGAACAGGGATCCTGATGAATCGTTATTTTACCGAAGTGATTGACGCCCATGTGGCTATCGCCGACTGGCTGGGAAAAGGGGCTGGGGAACTGCAACCGCTCTTGGCGCGGTTTCAGGCAGATTTTTGCATGATTGCCCTAAACGGCAGCAAGCTGGGGTCCAACGAACTGGAGGGATTTTTCCAGGCGCATCGGGCTGCAAAGCCGGGGCTGGAGATTGCGATCGAAGAAATGAAGATGGTCGCAGAATGGCCAACGGGGGCCGTAGTCAACTATCGCGAGAAGCAAACGCTGCCAGGCCAACCTGCGACCCTGCGTTATTCCACCGTGGTCTTTACTCAGACCGCAGACGGGCTACGCTGGCTGCACCTGCACGAAACGCCTATCGGGCAATAATTACAGGAAGCTGCTGGCCAGGAACAATTGCCAGGCAACCACCAGACCACATAGCGTGACGGCACTGAAGATCACTTCAAACAGGTAGCGGTTCATCATGATGACCTCACCTCAAAAGAAGACACCCGGAAAACCGGGTGTCAGAGTATTCAGCAGAGGAGGCGGAACCTTTGACGGCTCCGCTATCTTCACTTATTTAGCTGCAGGAGCTGCGGCTTTCTTGCTTGATTTGTGGTGTTTTTTAGCAGCCTGGGCTTTCTGAGCGGGTTTGGCTGCGGCTTTTTGGTGCTTTTTAGCGGCCTGAGCTTTCTGAGCTACTGGAGCTTTGGTCGCGGCAGCTTTGTGGTGTTTTTTAGCGGCCTGAGCTTTTTGAGCGGGTTTGGTGGCGGCTTTGTGGTGCTTTTTGGCAGCCTGAGCCTTCTGAGCTACTGGCGCTTTTTTGCTGTGCTTTTTAGCGGCCTGAGCTTTCTGCTCTGGTGCTTTTTTGGTGGCTTTCTTGTGTTCTTTCTTGTGGTGAGTCGCTTTAGCTGGAGCTTTCTCAGCCGCAGGAGCCGCAGTAGTAGGAGCCGCAGTAGGTGCCGGTGCAGCCGCAGTATCAGCAGCGAAAGCAACAGAAGACAGGCCCATGGTGGCAGCAACGATCAGCGCTAATACTTTTTTCATCTTTAAATCCTCAGATTGTGTTTTTCGGTAAGCCCGGTTGGGCCGTTGAGGAGATAATAGAGGAATCAATTCGCCGTTTCCGTGAGTGATTGGTTTCGCTGAGTAACCAAATGTACAGAGCTTGTCGCCAGGCCCTTAGGCGGGGATAAGCCCCGAAAAAAGCTTCGTTTTTCGCGGGGATAGCCATTAATTTTCGTGATCGCCAGCACACTTCTCAAAATGGTCTACACTTAAAGGACATGTGTCGTAACGGAGAGTCGAATGTTTAACAAGACAGAGAAAGTAGAACGAGACATCGATCAGGACGTGAACCTGCTGGCCGATACGCTGGATGAAGTATTACGTGACTCCAGCAGCAAGACCAAAGAAGAACTGCATGAACTGCACAGTAAGGCAAAAGGGATATTACGCGATGCCCGTGCACGCTTCAGCGGTTCCAGCAGCCTGACACAACATGCTCGCGACGTAGCCGGCAATGCCGATAGCTATGTACGAGAAAAACCTTGGCAGGGCGTAGGCATCGGTGCCGCTGTTGGTATCGTCCTCGGCGTCTTGCTTGCACGGCGTTAACCCATGTAGCTGGTTTTAACCATAAAAACAGATGTGCGTCTGGCCCACGGTTTTCCGTGGGCCGCTTTATTTTCCGCCCTCGATAATCGCCGCCAGCCGGTCCACCGCGCGCTCCGCTTCGCTATAGCTGGTGAAGTTGCCAAAGCCCATCAATAAACCATTATCGGCAGGCGTAGACATCTGCCAATCCGACAATGCCTGTATCGACAACCCCTGTTGCCAAGCTCTCTTTGCCAGCTCACTGTCATTGAGCCCAGCTTGCAAATGCGCCAACATCTGGATGCCCCCGGCCTGCGGTGCCACCGTCAAATAGTCTGCAAGCCGCTGTGTCAGGGCCTGCACCAACCATGCGCGCCGCTGGCGATACAGCAACCGCATGCGCTTCAGATGGCGGTAAAAATGCCCGCCGTTGATAAAATCGGCCACTCCGGCTTGCAGTAACGGTGGGCAACCGCAGCCTCGCAGCTGGCTACAGCGCTCAAAAGCCGCCGTCTGCTCTGCGGGCACCACCAGATAGGCCATGCGTAACGCCGGAAACAGGGTTTTGCTGAAGGTCCCGGCGTACAGCACCCGCCCCTGACGATCGAGGCTTTTTAACGGCGGCAAAGGTTTGCCGTAGTAGCGGCATTCGCTGTCGTAATCGTCTTCGATGATCCATGCCGAGTGACGGGTTGCCCAATCCAGCAGCGCCATACGCCTGGCCAGGCTGAGGGTAACGCCCAGCGGGCTTTGGTGAGTCGGCGTCAGCACCGCCATGCGGGCGTCTGGCCGGGTGGCAATACCGGCGTCAATATCCATCCCTTCCTCATCAACCGGCACTGGGACAATTTGCATGCCGGCGGCGCTAAACAGCGGCTGGGTAACCGGATAACCAGGGTCTTCCAGCCAGACCGCCTCTCCCGGTTTCAACAACGCGTTGATCACCAGCTCTAGCAAAGCCTGATAACCCGCACAGATAAATACCTGTTCCGGCCGACAGACAATGCCACGGGAAAGGTGCAGGTAATGCACGATTGCCTCGCGCAGTTCCGGCAGGCCATTAGGTGGTGGGTGTGCCAGTGAGGCCATCGTGGTGCCACGCAGTTGCCGGGCAACTATGCGCTGCCATACCGCCCGTGGGAAGGCATCCAGCGCGGGCAGGCCAAGCTGGAAGGGTTGAGTCGGCCCGGCGGGATGAGACTGAAATGCGGAGGGCGCCGGAGTCGACAAGGTGGGTACCGCTGACAGCTTGGGGCGCTCAGGCATTTTCAGCAACTGGGAGGAGACATAGGTTCCCGCCTGGCCCCGGCTTTGCAGAAAACCTTCAGCCACCAGCGCAGAGTAGGCATTTTCTACCGTCGCACGTGCTACCCCCAAATCGCTTGCCAAGCCGCGTACCGAAGGTAAACGGCTGTTAGCTACCAGGGTTCCCTGCACGATCGCGTCTTTGATCCGCAGATAGATCTGTCGGTATAGGGGCTCGGCCAGTTGGGGATCCAGCCGTAGGGCAGCAAAAATAGGGCGTGTCATGGCCTGGTTAAATAATCATTTTATGGCTCTATAGCATAGACCATATCGCGGCTAAAGTAGCGCCATACATTGGTTACGTCATTAATCCGAGGTTTGAACATGATCAAGCAACGTTTGCAGTACGCCGAACTGTCACCGGCCCCTTATAAAGCCATGGTGAGCGCATTGGGCGGGCTAGAGAAAGGCCCGCTGGATAAAGCGATCATTGAGCTGATGTTTATGCGCGTTTCGCAGATCAACGGCTGCGCTTTTTGCCTGGATATGCACGGCAAAGCGCTGCGTGCAGGGGGAGCGAACCACGCCAAGCTGGATACGTTGACGGGCTGGCGCGTCAGCCATGAATTCAGCGAGGCAGAACGTGCCGCGTTGGAATGGGCCGAAGCGGTGACCCTGATTGCGGCAACCGGCGCACCGGACAGTGCCTTTGACGCCCTGAAAGCCCATTTCAGCGATGCCGAAATCAGCGATCTGACCTTTGCCATCAGCATTATGAACGCCTTTAACCGCCTGGCAGTCAGCATGCGGCAGTAATTTTGCTGGCCGGGGCAACCCGGCCTGCTCGATCCTCATCGCAAAAAATATTTCCCCACCGCTTTTCCAGCCTCGGCGCGGCCTGCGCCCAAAAAACCGAAAAACACCACATATAGTGGTGTTGATAATACAAATATCCACATATAGTATTCATTCATCAACACAGGGGGAAACGCTTGGGTTGGTGACGCCGTCAGAAACGCCCTATCATGCTCAACTTTCTGACTTATCCGCCTTTCCTTCAATACAAAAGGTAAATGCGAATCATGAGTATTATTATTTACACCAAACCAGATTGTGTCCAGTGCAATGCCACCTACCGTGCTCTGGATAGGCAAGGGATCGACTATCGCGTGGTCGATCTGACTCAGGATCAGCAGGCGATGAACCACGTTAAATCACTGGGCTATCAACAGGTTCCGGTGATTATCGCCGGTGACGATCACTGGTCTGGTTTCCGCCCGGACAAGATCGGCGCGTTAGCCAACGCCCTAACCTCCTGAGGTGTGCCATGGATCCGCTGGTCTACTTCTCCAGCAGTTCGGAGAACACCCACAGATTCGTTGAGAAGCTGGCACTGCCCGCGATACGCATCCCGATCGCGGGCAGTAAAAAAGTACTGATGGAGCACCCTTATATCCTGATCGTGCCCAGTTACGGCGGCGGCAGCAGCGTCGGTGCCGTACCGATCCAGGTGATCCGTTTTCTCAATGATCCGCAGAATCGCGGTTACCTGCGCGGTGTGATTGCCGCAGGTAACACCAATTTCGGCGCCGCGTATGGCATCGCCGGTGACATCATCGCCAAAAAATGCCAGGTACCGGTGCTTTATCGATTTGAGCTACTCGGCACCACACAAGACGTCGCAATCGTTCAACAGGGAGTCACCGCATTTTGGCAACGACAGAACTGACCAGGTCCGCCAGCGCCACGCTGGATTACCATTCGCTCAACGCGATGCTCAACCTTTATGACGCCGAAGGGCGCATCCAGTTCGATAAGGATCGGCTGGCCGCCAGGCAATACTTTTTACAGCACGTGAACCAAAACACCGTGTTCTTCCACAACCTGGCGGAGAAATTACGCTATCTGGTGGATGAGGGCTATTACGAAGCAGCGGTGCTGGAGCAGTATGAGTTCCCCTTTATCAAGCAGTTGTTCCAACAGGCCTATGCCAGGAAATTCCGCTTCGAGACCTTCCTTGGCGCCTTCAAGTATTACACCAGCTATACGCTGAAAACCTTCGATGGCCAGCGCTATCTGGAACGCTATGAAGACCGGGTGTGCATGGTTGCGTTACGGCTGGCGGCGGGTGATACCGCGCTGGCGCAGGATCTGGTGGAAGAGATCATCTCCGGGCGCTTCCAACCCGCAACCCCCACTTTCCTCAACTGCGGCAAACAGCAGCGCGGCGAGCTAGTTTCCTGCTTCCTGCTGCGTATTGAAGACAATATGGAGTCGATTGGCCGCGCGGTGAATTCAGCGCTGCAACTCTCCAAACGCGGCGGCGGTGTGGCCTTTCTGCTGAGCAATATTCGCGAGGTTGGTGCGCCAATCAAGCGCATTGAGAACCAGTCTTCCGGGGTGATCCCGATAATGAAAATGCTGGAAGATGCCTTTTCTTACGCCAATCAGCTGGGGGCACGCCAAGGGGCCGGGGCAGTGTATCTGCACGCTCATCACCCCGATATTCTGCGCTTCCTGGATACCAAGCGGGAAAATGCCGACGAAAAAATCCGCATCAAAACCCTGTCGCTGGGGGTGGTGATCCCGGATATCACTTTCGAGTTGGCAAAAAATAACGAAGAGATGTACCTGTTCTCGCCTTACGACGTGCAACAGGTGTACGGCGTACCGCTGTCTGAGATTAGCGTTAGCGAAAAATACCGTGAGATGGTGGATGACAAACGCATCCGCAAATCCCGCATCAACGCCCGTGAGTTTTTCCAACTGCTGGCGGAGATCCAGTTCGAATCCGGCTATCCGTACATGATGTTTGAAGATACGGTCAACCGCAGCAATCCGATCGCCGGGCGCATCAATATGAGCAACCTGTGCTCGGAAATCCTGCAGGTCAACAGCGCCAGCCGTTACCACCAGGACCTGAGCTATGCCGAGATCGGCAAAGATATCTCCTGCAACCTTGGTTCGCTGAACATTGCCAAAGTCATGGATGCGCCAGACTTCGGTAAGGCTGTGGAAACCGCGATCTACGGGCTGACGGCGGTAGCGGATATGAGCGATATCGGCTCGGTGCCATCTATCGCCGCCGGGAATCAGGCAACACATGCCATCGGCCTGGGCCAGATGAACCTGCACGGCTATCTGGCGCGCGAACGCATCTTCTACGGTTCGGACGAAGGCATCGACTTCACCAATATCTACTTCTACACCGTGACCTACCACGCCCTGCTCGCCTCCAACCGGCTGGCAATAGCACGCGGCAGCAGTTTTGCCGGTTTCGAGAACTCCACCTACGCCAGCGGGGAGTATTTCAGCAAATACATCGAGCAGGAGTGGCAGCCAAAAACCGCGCGGGTACGCGAACTGTTTGCCAACGCCAATATCGCCATACCTGGGCGTGAGGAATGGTTGGCACTGCGCGCTGCGGTGATGATGCACGGGCTGTATAACCAGAACCTGCAGGCGGTGCCGCCTACCGGCTCCATCTCCTACATCAATAACTCAACCTCCAGCATCCATCCGATCGTCTCACGCATCGAGATCCGCAAGGAGGGCAAGATTGGCCGGGTCTATTACCCAGCCCCCTACATGACCAACGACAACCTGGAGTATTACCAGGACGCCTACGAAATTGGCCCGGAAAAGATTATCGATACCTACGCCGCCGCCACGCAGCATGTGGATCAGGGGCTGTCGCTGACGCTGTTCTTTCGCGATACCGCCACTACCCGCGACATTAACCGCGCGCAAATCTACGCCTGGCGTAAAGGCATCAAGACCATTTATTACATCCGTCTGCGCCAGATGGCGTTGGAAGGCACCGAGGTGCAGGGCTGCGTGTCCTGCGCGCTGTGAGGAAGATTATGACAATGCAACGAGTGCAGGCCATCAACTGGAACAAGATTGATGACGACAAGGATCTGGAGGTGTGGAACCGGCTGACCAGCAACTTCTGGCTACCGGAAAAGGTGCCGCTGTCGAACGATATTCCGTCCTGGGCTACGCTGACCGCCAAGGAACAACAGCTCACCATCCGCGTATTTACCGGGCTGACGCTGCTGGATACCATCCAGAATACCGTTGGCGCACCGGCGCTGATCGCCGATTCTATTACCCCGCACGAAGAGGCGGTGTATTCCAACATCAGCTTTATGGAGGCGGTACACGCCCGTTCCTACAGTTCGATATTCTCCACCCTGTGCCAAACCCGGGATGTTGACGAGGCTTACCGTTGGAGCGAGGAAAACGCCACGCTACAGAAAAAGGCCAGCATCATTCTGGCGCACTATCGCAGCGACGATCCGCTGTTGAAAAAGGTCGCCAGCGTGTTTCTGGAGTCGTTCCTGTTCTATTCCGGCTTTTACCTGCCCATGTACTGGTCGAGCCGGGCCAAGCTGACCAACACCGCCGATCTGATCCGCCTGATCATTCGCGATGAGGCGGTGCATGGCTACTATATTGGCTACAAGTTCCAGAAAGGCCTGGAGCAGGCCAGCCCGGCCCGCCGCCAGCAGGTGAAGAACTTTGCCTTCGATTTGCTGCAGGATCTCTACGACAACGAGGTGCGGTATACCGAAGAGCTCTACGACGGAGTGGGCTGGACGGAAGAGGTGAAAACCTTCCTGCACTATAACGCCAACAAGGCGCTGATGAATCTGGGCTACGAGGCGTTGTTCCCACCGGCAATGGCACAAGTAGACCCGGCAATCCTGTCGGCGCTGTCACCCAACGCCGATGAGAACCACGATTTCTTCTCCGGCTCCGGCTCTTCCTATGTGATGGGCAAAGCGGTGAATACCGAAGATGAGGACTGGGAATTCTGAGCCTGATAGGGAACAGGATGCCGCGCCTCTAGCTAAAACCTCAACAATTAATAACCCAGTTCCTTCTGGCTACGGATGGCCAGAACAAATACCGTATCAATATCGGGCACGTACTTATAAAGCGCCATATATCCTCGCGTTTGCTGGCCAATAATCAACTCACGCGTTCCTGAGCCAAGTGGCCTGCCAATCAACGGATTATGTTCCAGTACCGTAATCGCCTGGATAATCTCCTGAATTCGCTGCCCGGTATCGGCTACCTCATAATGCGCCAAATGGTCGAGAATACGCTCGATATCATCCCTGACCTCTGGCGCCAACTCGATTTTGGTCATCGCCCCCCCAGTTTTTTCGCTACAGGCTGGGTGGCCGTGCTATTTCCGGCTACATAGCTTTCCAGATAACCGCGCATATCGTCCCAGGAAATGGTCTCACCCGTGGCGATAATGTTGGCATAACGCTGTTCCGCCTGTTCCTCGAAATCGCGACGTAACTCTTCCCGCTGAGTTTTTTCCGTAATAGCCTGCAGAATAAAACTGTGAGAACTCACGCCAACCTTGTCTGCTGCGGCCGCGACGCGAGCTTTAAGTTCTTCAGGCAGGCGGATGGTGGTGGTTGACATGGTCAAACCTCGGCGATGACAAAAAATGTAGCTCAATTGTGCTACACCACTCTTGAATACTCAATAGCTATGGTTGTTTTTTCATCAGCAAGAGTCACTTAACCTCACCGCTAGCCCCCTCACCCTAACCCTCTCCCACAGGGAGAGGGGACTGAACGAGCCACATTTCAACTACTATGTTCTACTTATATATCAACAAATTACAGATTAACTCCTCAAGATAGGTATGAAAGTACCAGGACCTATCATGTACATTAGTCGACCCACCTTCGCTGAGATATTCGCCTATCTCCCTGTGGGAAAGGGTTGGGGTGAGATACGGTGATCGATCATGGACTTTAGTTGACTCACCTTCGCTGAGATTTTCGACTATCTCCCAACAGAGCAGGGGCTTTCAGCTCCCTCTCCCTGTGGGAGAGATACCGTCTTGTCGGCTATCCGGCAAGCGGTATTTCCGCATTAAATGTCTTTCCTGATTTCACCACACCATAGGCCAGTTGCAGCAACTTTCGCATCGCCGCA
>Ga0308166_1001499_pt1 | contig 24532 bp, 16 predicted proteins | sample PhyCR2_2_FD_202137 | JGI IMG/M metagenome (GOLD analysis project Ga0308166, IMG submission 202137) | Phyllosphere microbial communities from UC Gill Tract Community Farm, Albany, California, United States - DLSLCC.R2 | ecosystem: Host-associated > Plants > Phyllosphere > Unclassified | place... | reverse complement strand
TAAGCAGGTCTTTAGCCGCGAACAGCTGCTGGAAGCTGTTTGGGGTTACCGCCACGCAGCAGACACCCGCTTGGTCAACGTTCACGTTCAGCGTTTGCGTTCAAAGATCGAGATTGATCCAGAGAAGCCTCAGATCATCCAAACCGTACGCGGGGTGGGATATAAGGCGGGTTCGGCAAGTTGAGTTCACACACGTCGACCGGTAAAGAGTTGGTTCCGCTCGACGTGTCTGCCCACTCTAAGCCGAAACGCTTTACCGTCGCTAAGCTTCGCTCGTGGATTCGGCGTCCTTGGACAGAATTGAAGCTGCGCTGGCAGCGGCATCTGATCTACCGCACCGTTATTTCCACGTTGCTCTTTACGACTCTTGCTCTGCTTGCTGCTGGCGCGTTCCTTTCTAATCAGATCGCTTCCACGCTTTACGATGAGCGAGTTAACCAGATCTCTAAGGAATCTGAGCGCGGCCTGACTCAAGCCCGTTCCATCCTTGAATCTGCGTCAACCACTGACCGCGCCTCGACTCAGGCCTTGGTGAATTCCACCTTGGCCTCCCTCGAAGGTGACGGGGCCACCGTAGTGCGCGACTTTGTGCTCATGCCCATTGCAGGAGATCAAAGCCTCTACGTCGGTCCCATGGCATCAGGGTCATTGACCACCCGCGTCATCCCGCAAGATTTGGCCGAACGTGTGGCCGGTGAACAGGGCATCTACTGGCGTTCTGTCGAACTTGGCAGCGCTGACCAGGCGCAGCCCGGGTTGGTTGTCGGTACAAAGGTCTTGATTCCGCCAGGTCGTGAGTACGGGCTGTACTTGGTCTATGACCTCTCCAGCGTGCAGGACACCCTGGAATTCATTAACCGTGCACTGTCTTTCACCGGTCTTATTTTGCTGGTAGTAGTTGGCTTTGTTGCATGGTCGGTGGCGCGCACCGTCGTTCGACCTGTGGCTGATGCCGCCTACGTTTCTGAGCGCATTGCCTCAGGCGACCTGGACCGACGAATGAAGGTGGCAGGCAAGGACGAGGTTGCCCGACTGGGCACAGCCTTCAACCATATGGCCCAGTCTTTGCAGGAGCAGATTACCCAGCTGAATAATCTCTCTGCCATGCAGCAGCGCTTCGTTTCTGACGTGTCCCACGAATTGCGAACACCACTGACCACGGTGCGCATGGCCGCCGAAGTTATTCACGATGCCCGCGAAGATTTTGATCCACTAACTTCACGCTCTGCTGAGCTGATGTACAACCAAATTGAGCGCTTCCAGCACCTGCTTAATGATCTGCTTGAAGTCTCACGCTTTGATGCTGGTGTGGCGGTCCTTGACCGAGAATCAACGGACCTGAACGCCATTGCACGCAAAGTTGTTGATACTGCGACGCCGGTGGCCGACGAATACGGTTCGATCATCCGACTCAGCGCACCGGCCGAAGGCTGCGTAGCTGAAGTTGATCCACGCCGTGTAGAACGAATTATCCGTAACCTGGTGCTCAACGCTGTAGAACACGGTGAAAGCAATCCAATTGACATCACCATTGCTGAAAATCATTCTGCAGTAGCCTTGACCGTGCGTGACTATGGAATTGGCATGACTCCAGAAGCCAGCCTCCACGTATTCGACCGGTTCTGGAGGGCCGACCCCGCCCGTGCCCGCACCACCGGTGGCTCCGGGTTGGGACTATCGATTTCTATGGAAGATACTCGACTGCACGAGGGCCGCTTGGAAGCTTGGGGCAAGCCCGACGTGGGTTCGGTCTTCCGCCTGACGCTTCCCAAGTCTGAAGATCACGAGATTGATTCGTCACCGCTGCCACTGGAGCCTGCCGTATCTGAAGCCATCCTGAACACCACGGGAGACAGCTTCCCGTTGACTGGCGAGGTGCCCAAGATTGGTTACACACCGTTGATTCTTCCTTCCGAAGATGAACAAGCACACGACGATGTGGCCGATCCTCAAAGCAGCGGCCCGGAGTCCAAGAAGGAGAGAAACTAGTGAAAAACAAAGCCGTCTTCTTTCTTTCTTCGCTGCTCATCGGAGCAATGACCTTTACTGGTTGTGCAGCAATTCCGCGCTCTTCCGGCGTCCAGCAAATCGAAGCTGGCGCGGAAGATTCCAGCGGCGAAAGTTATAGCTACGCGGCCGAAGGCCCAGCCGAGGGTGCGGACGCACGCGAAATTGTTGATGGCTTTGTTGAAGCTGGCCGCTCAGTTGCCGAGGACTACGCAGTGGCCCGCGAATATATGAGCACTGACTTGCGCAACACCTGGCGTGGCGATACCCAGACTTTGATCTACGAAGCGTTCAACGTGGTCAACGGTGCCGACGCGAATCAATACACAATTCAGCTTGAGATCACCGGGGAAGTAGACGCCCAAGGTATTCGGACTAACTATCCAAACCACACCACGCGTGCGGTGGATATTAAAGTAGCCAAGATTGATGATCAGTGGCGGATCGTCAAAGCGCCTAACGGCACCATGCTTGAAGCCTCGACCTTCACCAAGATTTTTGCGGCACAGACCCTCTACTTCTACGACGCTAGCTACTCCTACCTTGTCCCGGACATTCGATGGTTCACCTCGGGCTCAGGAACCACCACCTCCATGGTTGAAGCGTTGCTCAAAGGCCCAGCCCCTTATCTGCAAAATGCGGTGGTGTCAGCCTTCTCCTCGGCGAGCCAACTGGTGCGCTCCGCCGTTCCGGTGCGCGACCGTGAAGCCACTATCGACTTGAACTCGGATTCGTTTACCGACACCACAGACAACACGTTGTTGTTGATGAAACAACAGGTTGAAGCGACACTGACCGGGCTATCATCCGTGGATTCGGTCAAGATGCTGCGCGAGGAAAACGACGTGAACCTGGCGTCTGATGATTCCAAGATCGAGCCGGCACAGATCAACCCGAGCACTCAAGATACGTTGATCGGTGTTTCCGATCAGGACTTGGTCTACGTCAAGGGACGCTCGATCATTCCCGTGGGCGGACTGCCCGACGTTTCTGCATACGATCCGCGTGACCCTGCAATGTCTCCTGTGGGCAATAGCTACGCCTTCCTCAATGACCGTCGCACTCAGCTGTGGGGGATTAACGACCAAGGCAAGCTTCGTCTAGAGCTCAGCGGTCAAGATTTGATTCAGCCGTCCATGGATGTCGCAGGCTGGACGTGGACTGCCGATAATGGGGCGAAGACCCCAATTATGGCAATCCCAGAAGACACCGCAGCTAAGGGTGAAGCCCGTCCAATTGACGTGGCCTGGCTCGAAGGCGCCAATATCGATTCTTTCCGAATTTCCCGAGACGGCGCACGTGCATTGATTGTGGCCAGTGAAGGATCTTCCACATCCGTCTACGTTGCGGGCATTATTCGTGACGCTGAAGGTGTTCCGCGTGGGCTGACCGACACTCCAATGAAAATCTATCCAGAGGTTCCGGTGAACACTGCGCTGTGGGACTCGGATAGTTCCATCATCGTAGCCAAGTTGGAAGATTCCGAGGCCGTTGAAGCTGCCCAAATAACCTTTGAAGGTGGAAGTGAACATTTGCAGCTATTGCTGGGAATGATTGGCATTGCCACCGGAGTCGGCGGAGGCCGCGAGGTCTACGCACAAACCAAAGAAAAGCTCTACACCCGTGTTGGTAATTCGTGGCACGAATTAGATGATTTCGCCCAAGACGTTTCATATCCTGGCTAAGCTGGCACTTATTCCACAATTGGTCTTGCTGCCCAGTCACGATGCTGTGCAACGCGCCTACTGTGAAGCATGGGAACCTCGTGGAGCTGGTTGCGAACCATTGACGAATTCAGTCACCGAAGATCGGTGCGCTGGCTGAGCTTTGGCGGACGGGAATTTTTGAATTTTCTTGTACCCACCAGTTGCGCCGTGTGCTCTCGGGCAGACTTTCGTCTGTGTCCAGAATGCCGCCGAGAAATACAAACGCAGCTCTTCTTGCCTCCACTACCAGACGGGCACCATCATTACGTGGAGTTGCCACTACTGGCCAATCAGCTCTCGGTCAGTTCCTGCGGGATCTACGGCAAAGAACTGGCCCGCGCGGTCTTGGCGTTCAAGAACAAACAACGATATTTCCTTCGCGGTGTCTTTGCGCCTTATCTTGCGGCCGTCATCAACGCGAGCTGTGTCCCGCAACCAGGACAGTTAACTACCTTGATTGTTCCTGTTCCGAGCTCGCTGAAAGCTGTTGGGCAACGCGGGTATTCCCCGGTGCTTTCAATACTTGAACAAGGGATGCGCAGCGGGCTGTACTCCAGACAGCTGGTCTGTCGTTCTGTGCTGCATTACCGAGTTCGTTCAGCCTTTGGTGGGGCGCAGAAACTCAAAAGTGGATCTGCTCGACGCGGCGGCGGGGAACACTTCATTGCCGAACGCGCGAAGGTGCCAGGACAGCCGATCATCCTCATCGATGATGTCCTCACGACGGGTTCAACATTGCGCCACGCCGCAATGGCGTGTCATAAAGCCGGATATGACGTCACCCTTGCCGTTGTTTTGGCGCTGACTAAACCGCCAAATCAGGAGCCTGAACAGTGATTTCGCTGACCGCGATAGGAATTTTGGGCTCAGAGACTTGAATCTTCTGCGTGGTGGCCTAAGGTGAAGTATGGGTTGCATCACAGATGCAGCGAAAAGCCCATCTTCAGTCCGGAAGGATGGAATTTCCGGACTGTTGTGTCACCCGACTCCCTATTGGAGGACACCATGGAGCTGAATTACAGCGGACGCAATATCACCATTTCGGATCGTTTCCGTGAGTACGTGGATGAGAAGATAACCAAGGTTGACCAGCTGGCTACCAAGGTTCAACGCATTGACGTCAAGGTCCTCAAAGAATCACATGCCCGTGACCAGAGCACGGCATTGTCCGTTGAATTGACCGTTGTTGGACGTGGCCCCGCCGTTCGAGCTGAAGCTCGCGGAGCTGACAAGTTCGCCGCCTTTGACATCGCCTTCGCAAAACTTCTTGAACGACTGCGTAAGGCTCGGGACAAGCGTAAGGTCCATCGCGGAAACCACACTCCAGTGGCCGTGCACGAAGCAACCAGCACACTACCTACGGCCTCCAGCGACAAGTCGTTGGTTGAATCCACTCTTGAGGCTCAGAAAGCAGCGGAAGTTTCCGAGACTGAGTCCGAGGCCGAGTACTCGCCAGTGGTCATTCGCCGTAAGTCCTTCCCAGCCGAAGTGATGAGCGTTGATGACGCAGTGGACCGCATGGAGCTAGTCGGGCACCCGTTCTACCTGTTCATCGATGAAGCCACAGGAGAGCACGCCGTGGTCTACGGCCGCACACAGTACCAGTACGGTGTGATCAGCCTTGACCCGTCACTAGAATCTGATCAAGAAGCCACCACGGAAACTCGCGGGTACCGTGACAAGGCATTAGTAACCGACTGAGGGTAAGTCATCAGCGCACAAACTATGTTGGGCGGCCATCGCGTCCTGAGCCTCAAGCAGGCTCGTCGGATCGCGTTGGCCGCCCAAGGCCTGTCTCGTGGCAGGACTAATCAAGAGATTTCAGCACGAAAAATTATCAAGACCGTCCAGTCCATCTCGCAGCTGCAGGTCGATTCGGTCAATGTTGTTCGTCGGGCTCACTACATGCCGCTTTTTGCGAGGCTAGGGGAGTACAACATTGAAACCTTGGACAAGGTTTTGGCAACACCGCGTAGCCCGCTGACCGAGTATTGGGCCCATGAAGCATCCGTGGTGAGCGCCGAACTCGTTCCAGATTTGCAGGTGTGGCAACGCCGTACCTGGATCGACAAGTCAGATAATTTTTCTTCTGAGCAGCATGATCTCTCGGAACAGGTACTTGAATTTTTGGCGAAGAATCCTGGATCGAGTGCCAGAGAAATCAGTCAAGCCTTGGACGTCGCGCCGACCGCATCCAAAGAACACTGGGGCTGGAATTGGAACGACACCAAGTACGTTACCGAGTCACTTTTTGCGCGGGCCAAGATTCTTACTCTGGGCCGCAACACCCAGTTTGAACGGCGTTACGCCTTAGCCCAAAACGTACTAGCGACAACCGTTGACGTGAGTGAAGCTCCTCGGCAAGAAGCCCTGGAACGGCTCATCCACCGATCCCTTGAAGCCCAAGGTATAGCTACAGCGCATTGTGTTGCGGAGTATTTCCGTCTGCCAATCCGGGAAGTTAAAGCCACGTTGGCGCAACTAGCGATCGATGCCCATATTGAGCAGGTGCAAGTACCAGGGCTTAGCGAAGTTTGTTTCATGCCGCTGGGCACCAAAGTTCCCCGTAAGATCGAACAGGATTTGCGACTACTCTCGCCCTTTGATTCGATGGTATTTAATAGACGCCGTCTAGAACAATTTTTTGGCTTTGAGTATCGGATTGAAATCTATGTCCCTGAAGCGAAAAGACGGTATGGATATTATGTCTTTCCAATGCTGCTGGGGGATGAGTTCGTAGGTCGTGTAGATCTTAAAGCTGATCGTGCCCGCGGTGTTCTTCACGCCAAGAGTGTTCACTATGAACCAGGCTGGGAGAGTAGCGCCGAACTACCTTTACGCGCAGAACTTGAACGTATGGCTCGATGGCTGAAGCTGGAGAACATACAAATTGGCCTGTGAACGGCCTGTCCATCCTATTGTTGTTCGCTAGAAGAACAGCGGTCATCTACGGGAAATAGCCAGAAGCGCTGATTTCCTCACGTAGACTAAAGACGCCAGAAAATACTGTGCTTGAGATATTGGGAGCTACCACGTGGCATCATTGCTAGAACGTATTTTGCGTACCGGCGACAAGAAGACCTTAAAGGTTCTTCGTAAGTACGCCGACACAATCAATACGTTGGAAGTCGAAATTCGCGAACTTTCAGACGAAGAGCTCAAGGGCGAAACCGACAAGTTCCGCGAACGTTTGGCTAACGGCGAGACGCTGGAAGATTTGCTCCCCGAAGCATTCGCAGTGGTTCGAGAAGCGTCTGATCGTGTTCTTGGAATGCGCCACTTTGACGTTCAGCTGATGGGTGGAGCCGCCCTGCACCTGGGTAATATCGCTGAAATGCGTACCGGTGAAGGTAAAACTCTGGTGGCTACGGCGCCGGCGTATCTCAACGCCCTAAGCGGCAAGGGCGTCCACGTGGTCACCACCAACGACTTCCTCGCCCAGTACCAGTCCGACCTTATGGGACGCGTCTTCCGCTTCCTAGGTCTGACCTGCGGTTGCATCCTGGCCAGCATGAAGCCAGAAGAGCGTCGCAAGCAGTACGAAGCAGATATCACCTACGGTACGAACAACGAATTCGGCTTCGATTACCTGCGTGACAACATGGCATGGAGCAAGGACGAGCTCGTCCAGCGTGGCCACAACTTTGTCATCGTTGATGAGGTCGACTCGATCTTGATCGATGAGGCTCGTACCCCACTGATCATCTCCGGACAGGCTTCGGGCGACGTTAACCGCTGGTACACCGTCTTCTCGAAGATCGTCTCAACGCTCAAGCGCGAAGACGACTACGAAGTTGACGAGAAGAAGCGCACCATCGGTGTACTGGAATCGGGAATTGAAAAGGTTGAGGACTACCTCGGCATCGATAACCTCTACGAAGCCAACAACACCCCGCTGATCGGCTTCTTGAACAATGCCATCAAGGCCAAAGAATTGTTCAAGAAGGACAAAGACTATGTTGTAGTCAACGGCGAAGTAATGATCGTTGACGAGCACACTGGTCGTGCATTGCAGGGCCGTCGCTACTCCGAGGGCATGCACCAGGCTATTGAAGCCAAGGAAAGCGTCAGCATCAAGGCGGAGAATCAGACTCTGGCCACGATCACGCTGCAGAACTACTTCCGCATGTACGACAAGATTTCGGGCATGACCGGTACCGCGCAGACCGAGGCTGCCGAGTTCATGGGCACCTACAAGCTGGGCGTAGTGGAAATCCCTACCAATAAGCCAGCGATCCGTATGGATCAGTCCGACTACATTTACAAGAATGAAGTCGCTAAGTTCAACGCTGTTGTTGAGGACATCGCTGAACGTCACGCCACCGGTCAGCCAGTTCTGGTTGGTACCACCAGCGTGGAAAAGAGCGAATACCTCTCGCGTCTGTTGTCCAAAAAGGGCATCCGCCACGAGGTACTGAATGCAAAGCAGCACGCCCGTGAAGCGGCCGTTGTAGCTATGGCTGGTCGCAAGAGCGGCGTGACCGTATCTACCAACATGGCCGGTCGCGGTACCGACATCATGCTCGGTGGTAACCCAGAATTCTTGGCAGTCGCTGAGATGGAACGTCGTGGCTTGAACGCAGAGAACAACCCGGACGAGTACAACAAGGTTTGGGACGAAGTTTTTGCCAAAGCAAAACAAACCGTCGCTACCGAATCCAAGGAAGTTGCCGAACTCGGCGGCCTTTACGTGCTTGGTACCGAACGCCACGAGTCCCGCCGCATCGATAACCAGCTGCGTGGTCGTGCCGGACGCCAGGGCGACCCGGGTGAATCACGCTTCTACCTGTCGATGACCGATGATTTGATGCGTCGATTCAACTCCGGCATGGCAGAGCGCATCATGAACAACCCTTCAATGCCTGAAGATGTGGCACTGGAATCCAAGATGGTTTCCCGCGCCATTGAGTCAGCACAGGCTCAGGTTGAGGGCGTTAACGCCGAACAGCGTAAAAACGTGCTCAAGTACGATGACGTGATGAACCGCCAGCGTGAAGCTATCTACGCTGACCGTCGAGCCATCCTCGAAGGTGGTGACCTTGAAGAGAAGGTCGGCCACTTCCTAGAGGACGTCGTCAAGGCCATGGTCTTGGAAGCCACGCAGGTGGGCAACCCAGATGAGTGGGAGCTCAAGTCCCTGTGGACTAACCTCAAGCAGCTGTACCCAATCGGTATCACCGTTGACGAAGTTGTTGAAGAAGCCGGTGGCATTGGCCACCTCTCCGGATCCTTCTTGGAACGCGAAATCCTTTCGGACGCGCAGTACCAGTACGAAGAGCGTGAAAAGCTTGTTGGTTCATCGACCATGCGAGATCTGGAACGCCGAGTGGTGCTTTCGACCATTGGTCGCAAGTGGCAGGAACACCTGTACGAGATGGATTACCTCAAGGAAGGTATCGGACTTCGTGCCATGGCGCAGCGTGACCCGTTGGTTGAATACCAGCGTGAGGGTTACACGATGTTCCAGACCATGATGGAAGGCATCCGCGAGGAAAGCATCGGTGCCTTGTTCAACCTTGATATCCCATCGGGTTCTGACGCCGTTGAAGAAGCAGCGCCTGTCGACGAATCAGCGAAGCCGAAGAACCTGCAGTTCACTGGTCCTGATGAAGACGGCGAAGCTAGCACCAAGCGTGCTCCAGCTACCAACGGTAAGAAGAAAAAGAAGTCCAAGCGTAACTAAATAAGTTCCACATCTGTGACTTGCCAACGTCCGTGCCATGGCTCAATCTTGAGAGCTACGGCGCGGACGCGGTCTTTAAAGCCGATGATGGCTGTGCATTCCCACGCCCCTGAAAAACAGTGATCCAGGTGCAAGGAAATGATTTGCCCATGTGCAGTGCCAGGTACTGGATCTACCGTGTAGCGGGAAGTCTCTAGTAGTGCCCTACGACGGAGCTTGTCGATGCAATTAGGCTCAACAACAAAGGCCAACTGGCTGACGCTGCGATAGCCAGCAACGATCTCAAAAACCGCACGGGCGACGGAGTACGAGATCTCAACGACAGCCCGACGTTCCGTTCGGTAGCCCTCGTTCCTACGGAAAATGTTGTCCATGGCCCTACTCAAATGGGCTGGACTATTGCACGGAGTTTCGGCGCTACCGCTTGGTGCTGAGCTTGCTTCAACACCAAAAGACGTGTCGGGGAATGCTGGGTCGTCGGAGAGTAGTTCCTTACCTAGGCTCCGTGGGGTGACGGTGATGGTGCTCATGATGACTCCTAATGATCATTGATGGGTGGTTGTTTCTTTGTGGTGCTAAGGCGTGGGTGGAAGCTCTAGGACGGTACCGATTTCTAAGTGATCAGGATCTGGACCGATGACTTGCTCATTGGCTTTGTAGATTTGCGGCCAGTAGGTTGATATTTCTTCGGCAGTGGCCTGGGCCCCGAGGCGTTTGGCTGAAATGCTCCACAACGTTTCGCCTTCGGCAACCACCACCTCAGCTCCCGACTTTGCCGACTCCCGCTTTGGCTGTGGGGTCTGCGAGATCAAGTTGTTCATTGGAACGCTGACTTGTTCGGGGAACCACTGAGCATTGGGAACGCTTCGTTGTTTAGGTTCTGATCGTTGTGGATCCACGTTCTTCTCTGCGCTTTCAACGGAGGCGTGGTTTTCCAGGGGAGTCACCGGCGCGGCGTTAGCCGCGACCGCGGATGAAAGAACGATTGAGGTCCCGAGCAAAGATCCGAGTACCTTGCGTGTGAATCGTGGAGCAACTCGTTGGAAAAACCGGATGGTAGGAATGTGGCGGCGGGCCATGGCCCAAATAAGCAGCCGACGTGCCCCGTAGTGAATTGCGTACAAGGTGGCTAGGGACAAGGTTGCCAGGCTGAGTAACAGCACAATGTATGAGCTCGGATCCGAGGTAGCGCTGATCGCATGGAAGTCGATGATCCAGTGAATGCCAACAAAAACGAGGACTGACCCCGAGACGGCAAACAACAAGAAGATGGCGAATACCCTCGACAAGCTCATCCAAATCACTTCCTTAGCATCTGTTTGATACAATTTGATGTCATTTGGTAGCAATGATGACACTTTGCCGTGATTTTGTGAAGAGGGTGTTGAAACAAGTTTTTGTCTCGTACAGTTGCCACATGCGCTGGGATTCACTCTTTGACGATCTTGAAGCTCAACTGGATGAGCAAAACCGTGCTCAACTGCGCGACGAAATTTCTGAGAATGTCCGCATTGAAAAATCAACTGCTGAGCTCACTCAGACATTGGCGCGCTTCCAGGGCCAAGAACTGACAATCCGGTTATCCGGAGCAACTGAAATTCGTGCAACTCTCGGGCCCGTGTCTACTGACTATCTCTGCCTGGAAACAGACCGATCGCAGTGGGTCATCAGGCGCCAAGCAGTCGAGTCAATTGCTTTGCCCCAGACCCAAGGCTCCGGCCTTAGCTGGCGGCATCAGAGCAAATCCATAAGGTTCGCCAGCGTCATTCGAGGTCTGCTGCGGGATAGGTCAAGGTGCCAGATTCACGGCCGCGACGGCAATGCGCTGGCTGAAGGAACCTTGGCCCAAGTTGCCAAGGATTACCTGATTATCGACGTTCACCCGCGTGATGAATTTGCCCGTCCAGGACGAATCTCAGGCAATCTCTTGATCCCGCTGGAGTCCATCGGCTGGGTGGTTGCAACAACGCTTAATTGATCCACAGCCAAGAAAAGGTCTTTTCTAGAAGCCCAAGTTGTCGTAGGCTCACGATTCATAAGCACATCCACTGGCGGAGGGTTGAGCCTTGATGAGTGACCAAATAGTCCAAGGTGAGCGCACAACAAAAGCTGCGCGTGTCCGGCGTCCAGGGTGGAAAGACCCGAGGCTGGCCCTTGGCGCCTTCCTTGTGCTTGCTTCGGTAGCCGGGACAATGTATCTCATCGGCGCAATGCACGAAACAACAACGGTCTACGTGGCGCGCTCAAACATTACCCTCGGCGAACAATTGACCGAAGAAAACCTGAAAACCCAAGAAGTTCAGCTCGGCGACACCGCGGGGAAGTATCTGCACCCGGCTTCCGGGTTAGACAAGAACTCTCGGGTGAACACCTTTGTCAGCGCCGGGGAACTGATTCCGGTCACCTCGGTTACTCAGAGCGAGCTCGGCTCACGACGACCGATCAATGTGGATCTGCCAGCGGATCTAACCTCGTCAATCGCACCGGGAAGCTTCGTGGATGTATGGATTGCCAAAAAAGAATCAGGCGGCAATAGCTACGGCGTTCCAGAGAAGCTGTCCTCAATGGTTGAAGTCGCTGCACGCGTTGAAAGTGGCGGGGGACTAGTAGACAGGCAGGGAACCAACCTAGAACTCCTCGTGGAACCAAACCAACTTGAACCACTGCTCCAAGCCTTGGCCAATGATTCAAGGATCATCGTGATCTACAACCCGGCCGGGGCAGCAGAATGAGCATCTCAGTAGTGGTGTTGGGAGGTCAAGAATCCATCGTCAGGCAGATTGAGGGCTACCAAGGTGAACTCATTGTCACCCGTGTTTGCTCTGACATTGCTGAAGCTGTCGCCGCCTGCGCCACGGGAGCCGCGGACGTCTTGCTAGTAGCCGACTCGCATCTTGTCCCGCCCATGGAACAAGTTGATGACTTGCTGATCAACCGCACAGCGATAGTCTGCATGCTAGAAAACCCATCCGATCTCAAACCCACGCCAGATGTTCTACAAGTGCCAGCAGACATTGCGATTTCAGATCTTGAACAGCGAATTGCAGCTACGGTTCTTTCGCTGAGGCAACCTGAAAGCAACAAGGACAAGGTCTCCCCACACCTGACCGAAAAGGAACCGCGTACCGCGGGAAAGATCGTTAGCTTCTGGAGTGCACCTGGCTCTCCAGGGCGAAGCACTATCGCGTTGAACTACGCGGTGGAGCTAGCAGCCGCAGGAAAAAACGTTGTACTACTCGATGCCGATACTTACGCTGCCTCGATATCCATTCAGCTGGGCCTTATGGATGAATCGGCATCGGTAGCCCAAATTTGCCGCATCATTGACTCGGGTAGCTCGGACATCGCTCGGCTCAATGCCGCTTGCTCGCTGGTCCAAGTCGGTGACACCACGATTCGGGTAGGTACTGGAATTCCTCGTTCGAGCAGATGGCCTGAAGTGCGGGCCTCGGCATTGCGGCGAGCGTCAATGACGTTCAAGGAACACTATGACGTGGTCGTCCTAGACTTGGCGCCACACATTGCCATGGACGAACAGCTGAGCTTTGACACCCAAGCACCTCAACGCAACGCAGTGACCGTTGAGATGCTTCAGTGTTCGGATGAGATTTTCATGGTCGTGAATTCAGATAGCGTCGGCATTCCACGAGCCTTGCGTGCCATCGACGAACTTGAAGAATCCTATGGGGGTCTGCAACCAAAAATTGTCTTCAACAGGGTCAGCGTCTCCGGTAGCGGACGCAGTCCAAAACGCCGATTAATCGAAGCTTGGGATCGCTTTGGTCCAATGCACGACGTGGTTGGCTTTATGCCCAATGACAGCGCCGTCTGTAGTGCGTCAGTGTTAGCAGGAAGCCCTTTACTGGAGATTGCACCTAAGAGTTCATTGCGTTCTGAAATTCGGTCTTTGACCGGCATAAAATCTACGGATATCCCCAAGAAACGGGCAACTCGTCGATTTAGTAGGAATGCACGAACTCAGGACGTGAAAACCGGGTAGGGTTGATTAGACTAGTGACCCGCAACGGCGCGGGCACATCGAACTTTGTTCTTGGAGGCGTTCAGTTGAACTCGTCGGAATCCAGCATGTCAGAATCATTCATGGATGCGACTCTCACCCCAAAATTGGTGAGCGAGTACTATGGCCAGATTGCGACCGAGGACGTGGCGGCCTACCGGCCCGACGAACTCGAATCGCGAGTGGCGGCACACCTTGAAATCGGTTATGAGCGCGAAGCGGATACCCCTAACGTTGCCATCACTCGAAATAACGGAATCTCCGTAGTTCACATCGTCACCGATGACATGCCATTCTTGGTTGATTCGGTCACCGCAGCATTGGTTCAGCTTAATTCGCCAATTCAGCTCGTGGTACACCCGACTTTTGTGGTCTCTCGTGATGATCAAAGTGGCGAAATCGTCAAGATTAGCCACGCAGGCCTACAGCATGTTGCCAGTGGTGACACCGCAGCGCTGTCTGATCTCAGCACCCTGATCTCCGCAGGTTCGGCCACCCATGTCGAATCATGGATTTCCATCGAACTGGCTCGTGAGTTGAGCGATCAGCAGGCTGAAGAACTGGTGGAGCGACTCTACAGCGTTCTGTCAGATGTTCGTGTTGCGGTCAACGACTGGCCAGAAATGTTGGACCAGGCAAAAAACATCGCGCATACCCTGCCACAGACCGCGCACGCTGAACAGATCGCAGAGCTGTCCCAGGCAGCTGAGCTGCTCGACTGGATGGCAGATGGTCAGTTCACATTCCTCGGATACCGAGAATACGATCTGGAATGCGTTGATGGTGAAGAAGTTCTTGTTGCCCGTGCTGGTAGCGGCCTTGGACTCATGCGGGAAGTTGAATCTCAGGGCCCGCAGCATCTGACCAAGCAAGGTCGCATCACCGCACGCGATAAGAGCGCGCTGATCATTACCAAAGCTAACTCACGTTCAACGGTGCACCGTGGCGTGTACCTGGACTACGTAGGTGTGAAGAGCTTTGACGCTAACGGTGAAGTTAACGGTGAACGCCGCTTCATCGGTCTATTCGCCTCTAGCGTTTACACCTCAAGCGTCAAGACCGTTCCAGTAGTTCGCGAGAAGGTTCAGGCCGTCCTGAAGAGCACGGGATTCGCTGTGAATTCCCACTCTGGCAAGGACATCACCACCATCTTGGAAAGCTACCCTCGTGATGAGATGTTCCAGATTACGGTGGAGGACCTGACCCAAACCGCACTGGGAATCCTGCGTCTGCAGGAACGACGTCGCACTTCAGTCTTCCTGCGCACCGACGATTACGGTCGCTTTGTCACCGCAATGGTCTTCTTGCCCCGTGATCGTTTCTCCACCGCGGTACGACTGCGTGTTGAGCAGGAACTGCAGGACACCTTCAATGCGGACTCGGTTGAGTACGAAGCACAGCTTGGTGCCGGCGCATTGGTCCGACTGTTCTACCGCCTACGTCTGCAGCGCAACGGATCCAACCCGCAGGTGGACCGTAACGCTCTAGAGGAACGTATTGCTAAGGCCGTTCGCTCCTGGTCTGATGCCATCGTTGACACCGCGCGAACCAACTTGGAACTGGGCGACGCCAATACGCTCTCCAACGCTTGGGCCGAGGCCTTCCCGGCTGCCTACAAGGTTCAGTTTGAAATTGAGGATGCGTTCAAGGACGTCAACCTGCTTTCCAGCCTTGATGAAGATACTGAAAGCGGACCGGTCGTTTCCTTCTACGACCCGACCAGCCGTGATGAAAAATCACCAGTCTCAAAGCGCATGAAGATTTTCGTGACGCGTCCTTTGTTGCTCTCACGGATCTTGCCAGTACTGCAGGATCTGGGACTTGAGGTTGTTGATGAACGACCTTACGAGTTGAACCCAGAGGGCATCGGACAGCGCTACATCTACGACATGGGTTTGAAGTTCGATGAAGCGATCGATTTCAGCTCTGTCGAAACCAAACTGGCTGAAGCTTACAGCGCGGTAGTTCGCAACGTAGCTGAATCCGACAGCTTGAATGCGTTGGTTTTGCGCGAAGGACTGTCCTGGGAGCAGGTGGCCATGTTGCGCGCCTACGCTCACTACCTGTTGCAGCTCGGAGTGCCTAACTCCACCGGCTTTATCGCCAACACCCTGGTGGACAACGCTTCGGTCACCCACAGCATTGTGGAGCTTTTCCAAGCTACCTTCGATCCTGCCTTGAGCAGTGAAGCATCCGAGGTAGCTCGTGAAGCTGCTAAGGAAAAGATTGCGCAAGCACTTGAAGCAGTGCCAACACTGGACGCTGATACCTTGCTTCGCCGCTTCGTCAAGGTCATTGAAGCTACCAAGCGAACCAACTACTTCACCGCTCATCAGGCGTTGGCCTTCAAGCTGGCTCCTGAGGAGATCGACTTTGCGCCGTTCCCACGTCCAAAGCACGAGTTGTGGGTTTACTCGCCACGCGTTGAAGGAACCCACTTCAGGTTCGGAGCCGTTGCACGCGGTGGCCTACGTTGGTCGGACCGTCGAGAAGACTTCCGTACCGAAGTTCTTGGGCTAGTCAAGGCTCAGATGGTGAAGAACTCGGTCATCGTTCCGACCGGAGCTAAGGGTGGCTTCTACGCCAAGCAGCTGCCTAACCCTGCTCAGGATCGTGGCGCCTGGCTTGAAGAAGGCAAGGGCGCGTACAAGGTCTTCATCAGCACCTTGCTGCAGCTGACCGACAACATGGTGGCCGACGCAGAGGGGGAGCACATCGTAGCTCCCGAAAACGTTGTGCGCCGCGATGGCGATGACTCGTACCTGGTTGTTGCTGCCGATAAGGGCACTGCAAGCTTCTCCGATATCGCTAACTCACTGTCCGCAGAAAAGGGACACTGGCTGGGCGATGCCTTCGCTTCGGGCGGTTCGGTTGGTTATGACCACAAGGGCATGGGCATCACCGCGCGAGGTGCGTGGGAATCGGTCAAGCGTCACTTCTTCCAGCTCGGTGTTGATACCCAGAGTGATGAGTTCAGCGCAGTAGGCGTGGGCGACATGTCCGGCGACGTCTTCGGTAACGGACTGCGTCGTACTCCGACCGTGAAGTTGCTGGCGGCCTTTGACCACCGCGACATTTTCTTGGACCCAACACCGAACGCGCAGGTTGCTTTTGACGAACGTCAGCGCCTGTACGACCTGCCTCGCTCCAGCTGGGCGGACTACAACAAGGAACTCATCTCGGCTGGTGGCGGCGTGTACTCGCGAAGCCTCAAGTCGATCCCGATTACTCCAGAGGTCCGCGAAGTCTTGGGACTGAGCGCTGGAACGGTCAAGATGAGCCCTAACGAATTGCTCAAGGCAATTCTGTCCGCTCCGGTTGACCTGCTGTACAACGGCGGCATTGGCACCTACGTCAAGGCATCCACCGAAACCAACGGTCAGGTCGGAGACCGTGCCAACGATGCATTCCGCATTGACGGCAAGGACCTGCGTGCCAAGGTTGTCGGTGAAGGCGGTAACTTGGGCATGACCCAGCTGGGTCGTATCGAAGCTGCTAGTAACGGTGTACTGCTCAATACCGACGCCATTGATAACTCTGCTGGCGTTGATACCTCAGACCGTGAAGTCAACATCAAGATATTTGTTGATCGTCAGATCGCAGCCGGAAACTTGAGCACTGAAGAGCGCACTGATTTCTTGCTGTCGATGACTGACAATGTTGGCGACCTTGTTTTGAAGACCAACTTCGAGCAGAACGTGTTGTTGCTCAACGAAAAGCATGCAGCGTTGGCGTGGGCTCCTGCCTATGAGCGCCTCATGCAGTGGCTTGAATCCGCAGCGGACCTCAACCGCGAGTTGGAATTCCTGCCAAGCACCGCACAGCTTGAAGAACGTCGGGCCTCGGGCGGAGCCATGACGACTCCAGAACTTTCGGTGCTCGCCGCATATTCCAAGATCCAGTTGGCTAATGCGTTGACTGAATCGGATATTGCTGATGATCCGTACTTCGCGCAGATCCTGCGCGGGTACTTCCCTGAAAAGCTCGTAGAGCGATTCGGAGATCAGCTGCAGAGCCATCCGCTGCGCAAGGAAATCATTGCCACCGTAGTTGCCAATGACGTAGTCAACGTCGGCGGTATCACCTACGTATTCCGCGCAATGGAAGAAACTGGTGCCAACGAAGTTCAGATCGCCAAGGTCTTCTGCGCACTGCGCGAGATCTACGGATTTGACCGTCAGTTTGATGCCATCAATGCCCAGCCTGCAGGAACTAGCCTGGATCACTGGGGACGTCAGCACCACGACATGCGTCGTTTGCTGGACCGCGCCACCCGTTGGTTCATCAACGGCGTCGATGAGCAGCTACTAGTCACCGAGGCGGTAAATCGCTTCAAGGACACCGTGACGCAGCTGCGTAAGGCCTTGCCTACTATCCTTCGTGGAAAAGACCTTGTGCGGTTTAACGAATGGCGTGACGAAGCGCTGGGATACGACATTCCAGAACTTCGTGCGAGCATGTGGGCTACGCAGTTCGAGTCCTTCGCTTTGCTGGACATCGCGCAGTATGTGCACCGCACTTCGATTTCTCCAATCAAGGTAGCGGAAACGTACTTCGTGCTTTACGACCTGTTTGGCGTGGACAGTCTGTTGAATCGGATTACGCGATTGCCTCGATCGGATCGTTGGCAGGCGCTGGCTCGTGCAGCGATGCGTGACGACCTGTACACAACAATCATGGATCTGACCGGCAACATCTTGGAAGCGCATGGGGATATTGCAGATCCATCAGAGCGTGTTGCTGCTTGGGAGAACGTAAACGCGGCTAACCTAGATCGTGCGAAGACAATGTTTGCTGAAGTGAACAGCCTCGAACGAGACGACATGGCGTCTCTGTCCGTTGCCCTTCGCCTGTTGCGTTCCATCGTACGAAGGTAAATACCGCCAATGGCACTCATCACCGAAGAATTACGTCAACGCGCTGCGCTAGCACCCGGTGATGAGGACTGGCTCCACCTGCTGGTGGGGGACTGGCAACTGGTCTCGGATCTCTCATTCTCTGACCTTGTGTTGTGGTTCCCCACCGGCGATGGCTCTTATGTAGCCTTAGCGCATGTGCGCCCTTCAACTTCTCACACTGCTTTCCATAGTGACTTTGTTGGAGAGCGCATTCGTAAAGATTTACGGCTCATGGTGGATCAGGCATGGGAAACCTTGCAAATTCAACGCTCCGCGGAGCAGGTCGGTAACGACATCATCTTGGGCCTAACCACGGTTCAAGCGATTCCTCTGGTCCGCCAGAATCGTCCCGTAGCCGTCATTACCTCGCACTTTGATCCGAACCAATCACGGACCCCGTCCAACCTGGAATTGGTGTACCGGCAAAGCGCAGATGACCTGCTAAAAATGGGTACCCACGGCCTCTGGCCAGAATTTGGCAGCCCCACCGGTTCACGTCGAGGTGCACCACGCGCCGGTGATGGTTTTATTCGACTCAGTGTTGATGGTGTTGTTGAATTCGCGAGCCCCAACGCTGTATCTGGTTTCCGTCGTCTCGGTGCCGCGGATGTCCTTCAAGGCCAGCCACTAGCCGACTTGACCATGGCTTTGGTCAGCGACCGCCGGGTGGTAGACGAAACACTCCCGCTGGTGCTTCAGGGCAAGATGCCGTGGCGTACCGAAGTTGAACACCGTGGTGTCACTCTTTCGTTGCGTGCAATTCCGTTGCGCAACGAATCCAAACGTTGGGGCGCACTGGTTCTGTGCCGCGATGTCACAGAGCTTCGTCGTCGCGAAAAAGAATTGGTCACCAAGGACGCGACTATCCGAGAGATCCACCACCGGGTCAAGAACAACCTGCAGACAGTCGCAGCCTTGCTGCGCATGCAGTCGCGTCGGATGACCTCTGAAGATGGCAAGCAGGGCCTGGAACAGGCAATGCGACGTGTCTCGACCATCGCGTCGGTTCACGACTTCCTGTCTAAGGGTCTAAACGAGACCGTGAAATTTGATGACCTGATGGACCGTCAGTTCCGGTTGATTGTTGAAATCGCGTCGCCTGAACAACGCGTCTCCACACGCCGAGAAGGCGAATTTGGTATGTTGGCCGCTGATCTAGCCACTCCGTTGTCGTTGGTTATCAATGAATTGGTTACCAACGCTGTGGAACATGGTTTGGCGCAACGCGACGGCGAGGTTTCGTTGGTCGCAGAGCGCTACATTGGTACGGACGGTGTGGACTGGCTGCGCGTGGTCATTGAAGACAATGGTCATGGCTTGCCCCCGGAGCCACGACGTGAGGGGCTCGGCCTGCAAATCGTTCGAACCTTGGTGACAAGTGAACTCTCCGGTGAGATCCGTTGGTTGCCCAGAGAGGGCGGGGGAACCAAGGTCCTCATCGACATGCCATTGGACCTGGAACGAAGAAACTCCTAAGCAAAAACAAAAGACCGCAGCTACAACGATGGTCGGCCAAGCATCTAAGTGCTTGGCCGACCATCGTTTTTGCAATTTAGCGGAAGTTCTTCATGTGCGCCTTTACGCTAGCAACATAGCGCTTGGTGTCCTCGTACATGCCGTACTTCTTCACGCCACCCAGGCCCTGGTAGTACGCTGCGATTGCAGTGTCCAGGTCGTCGGTGTTGTTCAAGTTGTAACGGATGACTGCAACACCGGCAACCACGTTGTCACGTGGGTTCAGCGGGTTGAGGTTCTGACCGATGCTGGAAGCAATCCAGTCGCTGGTGCTTGGCAAGACCTGCATAACGCCTACTGCGTTAGCTGGAGAGACCGAGCGCATGTTGAATCCGGATTCCTGATAAGCATGTGCCTGTGCCAAAGCCGGGTCCACACCCATGCTCAGAGCGGTGGAACGAATCAACGCCTGCATTTCTGCGCGGCTTGGAACGTCAACTGAGTCTAGGTAGTTCTTGTTCTCGTTGGCGCTGCTGACAACATGATCTTCGTAGGTGCGACCTTCAAAGGTGTTGCCGATCTTGTCTTTCTTGACATTGCTCGTCGGCGCTACGGTTGAGCCCGAGACCTTGATCTTGGTACCAATCTTGAGCGGGGAGCTGGTGCTCAAATTTGGATTCAGATTGAGCAAAGACTTCAAAGACATATCGTGCTTGACTGCGATTCCACCGAGGGTGTCACCGGACTTCACGGTGTAAGTGGAAGTCGTTGCCTTTGGCTTGCTCTGAGCGGTCGACTTCGAAGAGGAAGAAGAACCACCCGAAACCTTGATCTTGCTGCCTGGATAAATTGGCTTGCTGGCCGAGATGTCATTGATCTTAAGCAGCTCGGAGAGGCTCATGTCGTGCTTGACTGCGATTCCACCAAGCGTATCGCCTGACTTCACGGTATAGCTCGAGGTGCTCGACGAGGAAGATTCCTTTTTGGAGGAGTTGGACTCGTGGCTTGAACTCGATCCGCTGATCTTCAGCTTGTTGCCCGGGAAGATAACCTTGCTTGCCGAGATGTTGTTCTTGCTCAATAGCGAGGACAGGCTCATGTTGTGCTTCACCGCGATGCTGCCGAGGGTGTCTCCGGCCTTTACAGTGTACGTGGCGGAGCTCGAAGAGCTGCTCTTAGGCTTGGATGTTGAATTCTGGTCTTTCGAATCCGAGCTGGATCCGCTGACCTTCAACTTGGTACCCGGGAAGATGACCTTGCTGGCTGAGATGTCGTTCTTGCTCAACAGCGAGGACAGGCTCATGTTGTGCTTGCTGGCGATCGCGCTGAGCGTGTCGCCGCTCTTCACCGTATAAGTTTTTGTTCCCGAGGAGTTGCTGGACTTAGGGGAATCCTGTTTTGAAGACTTCGAGGATTCGGGCTTGCCGGAAACCTTGAGAGTCTTGCCCGCGATGATGACATCGCTCTTCAGACCATTGAGCTTTTTCAGCTCCGATACTGAGAGGTTGTATTCCTTAGCCAGTCCGGAAAGAGTTGCGCCGGCAGGAATCTTGATTTCCTTCACGTCGCGCTTTGCTGCTAATCCGAGGGTTGAAACTCGTGATGCGATCAAGTGAGCCTTGATCTGTTCCTCGGCAACCTTGATGGTTTCTGGGGTGATTGCCTTGGCTAGGCTGCCAGAGGCTTTGGGGAGGGATGCGGGAGCTGCCTGCGCTGCTGGTGCCAGCGCAAGGCTACCAATGACTGCGGCTGGGATAGCCGCGCCTGCTACTACGCCTAACGCATGCTTAGAGACATGTTTGGATTCGTGGGGCATGGAGTCAATCCTCATATATACGGTGAAAATAACGGTTTTTACTTCTCGGCAACCAGAAGGACGCAAGTTCCCAATGTTGTTCGTGATGCAATTGTTATCAAAGTGATACAAGGAAATTTACACTACTCCTGTGACGCATGGAAACTACTGAGGCCAGTTTTTCTAAAGTTTCTGCGGAGTTTGCGAATTTGTGGGAACCTTGAGGGGTGAAGGAAATCGTAGATCTCGTCGGCCAGTGGCTGACCTTGCCCGATGTGGCAGAAGAATTAGAAATCGACATTCGACAGGTGCACCGCCTCCTGGATGAGCGTGCAATCGTGTCAGTAAGAATTGGTGAGCGCAATGTTCGTTCCATCCCAGCTGATTTTCTCCAAGACGGCTCGGTAGTCGAGAGCCTGAAAGGTACGCTCTCGGTACTTTTGGATGCCGCGTACTCGGACGAAGAATCAATCGTGTGGCTATTCACCGAGGATGATTCGCTTCCTGGCACTCCAATGGACGCCCTGCGTTCGGGCCGCAAAACAGAAATCCGACGCCGTGCTCAAGCCCTGGGCTGGTAGTTCTCCCGTACATCAGTAGTTAGAGAAACTGGCAACAAAAAGGTCTCAACCATATTCCGAGCAAACGGATGGTTGAGACCTTTTGTTATGAAATAGAGACGGCAGTGGCTACTTTGAGCGCTTGGTGACCGCGTCGCTCAGTTGTTGTAGTCCGGCTAGGGCTAGGGGAGAGATCGTTAGTGCCTCGAGCGCTTCCTGGGATTGCTCGGTAAGTTCACTAATACTGTTCTCTGTTGCGGCCAAGGCGCCGCTGTCTCGAAGTATGTTGCTTAGTTGCTGAACTTCTTGGTCAGTCATATCGGCTGCGCCGAGTCGCGTCTGAATGAAATCGCGTTGTGCATCATCTGTAAGAAGCAATGCATGCGCAATCAGCTCCGTGCGTTTACCTTCCAAAAGATCGCCACCAGTTGGCTTGCCAGTTACATCGGCATCGCCGAATACGCCCAGTACATCGTCGCGCAGCTGGAACGCTTCGCCCAAAGGCAACGCGAAAGCAGAATATTGGGCCAGAAGCTCTTCGCTGGCGCCGGCTAGTGCACCACCTATTAGGAGCGGATTTTCCGTCGAGTACTTGGCGGATTTGAAAGTCACGATAGTTCGTGCGCGTTTGACGGCTTCACGGGGGTCGTAGGCAGGGCCAGCCGATTCCTCCAGTACATCCAGATACTGACCGGCCATAACTTGGGTTCGCATACGGTTGAAAATCTGACGCGCGTTGGCTGGCAGATCGCTGATTTCAGAGAAGGCTTCCTCACTCAGTGAAAGGCACAGGTCGCCCGTAAGGATGGCACTGGCTGTTCCATAAGCGGCGGCGCTGCCGGACAAGCCGAGTTGTTGGTGTTGAGCTTCGAACCGTTTGTGCACACTTGGTTGGCCCCGACGAGTATCCGAGTTATCGATGATGTCATCATGAATCAGCGCAGCTGCTTGGAAAAGCTCCAAGGCTACGCCAAGTCGGACGATGTCCTGCGAGTCCTTAGTTCCACCTGCTCCTAGAAATCCCCAGTAGGCGAACAATGGGCGCAGTCGTTTGCCGCCACGCGTCAAAGAGGTAATAGCGTTGACAATTTCCGTGGCACTGGTCGTGATTTGTCCAACCTCGACACTCTTGGTAGCCAGGAACTCCTCCAGTGCCTGCGCGACTTTTGTCGTATAGGCGCGGCTAAGATCGATGGCGTCGACCTCGAAGGAGGACAAAGAATCAGGCAATGACATGCAAAATCGTTTCTTTGAGTGAAGTACAGGTGGCAGGTACAACTCTACCGGTGAATGCTCGGCGCTGTCGGTCAACCAAGCGCTAATAATCATCATAGTGAAAACCGAACATATATTCGAGTATGGTAGTTGTGTTCGGGGTGGTTGAACCAGGAGGTCAAGATGGGGCATCGAGCGATATTGCATGTCGACATGGACGCGTTCTTCGTCTCTGTCGAGTTGCGTGACCGTCCAGAGCTGGTTGATAAACCGGTGATAGTTGGGTTCCCTGAAGGACGAAGCGTGGTGCTGTCCGCTTCTTATGACTGCCGGGCTAGGGGAGTGCATTCGGCGATGCCGATGAGCCAAGCGATTCCGTTGATGCCGGAAGCCACAATCGTTGAACCGAGCCATCACAAGTATTACGAAGCCTCAGAACAGATCATGGCCTATTTCCGAACCTTGACTCCACTGGTGGAACAGGTCAGCGTTGACGAAGCATTCTTGGATGTCACTGGTAGTGTGCGCATGCTCGGTGGGCCGGTGGAGATCGCACGAACGATTCGCCAGCACATTAGCCAAAACATGGGATTGCCTTCCAGCGTGGGAATCGCCAAGAACAAGTTTGTTGCCAAGTTGGCCTCAACCTATGCCAAGCCCAATGGGATGGCTGTTATTGCTCCGGAGCGGACCGAAGAGTTCCTGGAGGATTTGCCCGTGTCAAAGATGTGGGGCGTTGGGAAACGAACAGGGGAGCAACTGCATGCTTTGGGTATTGGAACTGTCGGGCAGCTATCGCGGGAGCCGGAGTCTCGACTCGTTGCACGGATGGGGGAGCACGGCCGATCTTTGCACCTCTTATCTAAAGGGATAGATTATCGACCGGTCGAGGTGACGCGAGAGGAAAAGAGTATCTCGGCAGAGCACACATTTGCAGAGGATATTTCTGACCCGCAAGTACTGGAAGGTGAGCTTCTTCGGCTGAGCCATCGGGTTGCAAAAAGATTGCGTGACCAAGGGCATGCCGCCGGTGGTGTGGGACTGAAAATCAAGTATCGCGATTTCACAGGACTAACACGAACAAAAACTCTTGGTGCCGCGACGGATTCATCATCGGCCATTGGTGATGCTGCGCTGTCTTTGCTTAATAAGCTTTCGCCTCTGGCCCAGCCTGTGCGACTAATTGGTGTTCGCG